>VFQS010000088.1_pt1 | contig 122255 bp, 117 predicted proteins | sample 3512361 | NCBI WGS metagenome assembly VFQS01 (sample SAMN10412375, study PRJNA504923) | tailings metagenome | isolation source: Relicate 1 Philex TSF3 active mining | place: Philippines | reverse complement strand
CAATACAATGTTGAACCTAATGTTAAATAATTTGTTACAATAGATGAACCTGTTAATGATGAATAGTATAGATAATCTGTCACAATAGATGAACCTGTTATTGTTGAATAGTTAAAATTATATGCTTTTATTGTTGAACCATAAACTATTGAATTAACTGATAAGAAATTTGTATTAATTGATGATTCACTTGTTATGTTTGATTTTACTAATAGTGTACTTCCTATTATAGATGAACCATAAAGTGTTGAACCTATTGTTAAATAATTTGTATTGATGGATGATTCACTTGTTATATCTGATTTTACTAATAGTGTACTTCCTATAATAGATGAACAATACAATGTTGAACCTAATGTTAAATAATTTGTTACAATAGATGAACCTGTTAATGATGAATAGTATAGATAATCTGTCACAATAGATGAACCTGTTATTGTTGAATAGTTAAAATTATATGCTTTTATTGTTGAACCATAAACTATTGAATTAACTGATAAGAAATTTGTATTAATTGATGATTCACTTGTTATGTTTGATTTTACTAATAATGTACTTCCTATAATAGATGAACCATAAAGTGTTGAACCTACTGTTAATGTATTAGTTGTTATAGTAGAACCAGACATTAATGACAAATTCAATGATGTAGTACTTACAGTTGATGCATTAAGAGTTGAAGTAAGTGTAACAACATTTGATGAAAGAATACCACCTACTAATGATGAAAAGGTTGTAGTCTGTGTGCTACAGTTTGTTGTACTTATACTAGGACCTCTGATAAATAAATTCCAATACATATTATTCATTGTAGTTGATATTCCCGTTATTGATGATGTAATCATGTTGACAGAATATAATGATGATGTATTTATAGATGATGTTGTAATAGATGAACCACATAATATTTGAGGGGTAGATAAATTGGATGTTGATATAAATGTGCCTCTTAATGTAGTATAATTTATAGTATTCGCTGTAAATGTATTATTAACTGTTAAGAAATCAATATTAATAGATGAACCTGTAAATGTGGAAGCTGCTATTTGTCTTGATGTAATTGTTGAACCAAGAAGTGTTGAAGCACTAAAATCAATTGTTTTAACAGATGAAGCAGTCAATGTTGAATTAACATTTATTGCATTTGCGGTTATAGTTGAGCCAAGTAGGGTAAAATAGTTTAATGAAGTAGTTGAAATGGTAGAAGTCAATATAGTTGAATTAACAGCTAATGTATTTGACGAAATAGTTGAACCTATTAGTGTTGAATAACGTATATCAGTTGTATAAATAATAGTGGTTGCATTTAATGTATTGGTGGTAATAGTTAATGTACTTACAAGTGGTGTACTTATAAAATTTCCAACACGTAATCTATTATTCAATTGAACTACTTGTGAGCTAATATTCAGTCCATTTTGAATATCCATATTAACGGAATCGGCACTATTTACATTCATAGTTTGACAATCAACATTGAATGTACTTGCATTTTTTATGGTGAGTGTTTGACTTGTATCAGATGCAAGTGGTTGAATAGATGAAATTGATAGGGTAAATGTATTTAAATCAATAACTTGACCTAATTGTCCAATTAGAGTAGAAATAATTGACGAGACATCTACAACGGCGTTTACTTTTGCTAATCCTCCCAAATTGACAGGAGCATAAGGTGAAATTAGAAATGGATTTGCATTATTAGCAATATATAAATTAGCATTATTTTTAGATGGGTCTGACCGTTCTTTATATCTTAATGTATCACCTTCTTTTGGAATAGTAATTGATGTAGCCATAGTTACTTCTATCTTACTTAGATTTCTTTATATTGTAAAAATTATAATATAAAGAATAGTTACCGAAAACGTAATTAGAATGAATCAACAGAATGGTCAAATGAGTTTTTATATGCCATACAACTCAGAGGATGATACTGATTTTGATTCAGATGAGGATGTAAAATCAGAAGTATCCGATAGTGAAGATATTCGTATCCGTCGCGAAGAGGATCCAAGATATGCTATTATCCGTACAGCTGGTCCTTCTTTAAATACAAGTGATAAACAATTAAAATATATGGAACACGCTACAGGAACTCCTTGGGATTCCTCTACTGATATACAATCTCTTAAAAATCATGTATACTTAGATCCTCCAAAAACAACCAAAACAAGTCTTGTAAGTATTAAATCAATTAATCGTGATAAAAATGTGTTCCCTACTCCGTATCGTTTTCAATTAAAACTTCCTCGTGTTTATAAAAATGTAACTAAATTTCAATTAGTTCAAATGTCTTTTCCAAATAATAATAATAATATTAGTGAAGCTGGTCTAATTACAAGTACAATTGTACAAAATTTAATTAATGCTGGAATTCCATCTACTTGTATTAGTGACTGTATTTCTATTATTAATTGTACTACAATTAATACAGGGTTTGCTTTAATAGAGCAGGGACGTGTTAATGTACTTGGGCAACCCTTATTAATTACTCTTCCAGTAAATGGTGTATCTCTTGATGATAAACAAATTGCTCAAGAGTTTCAATTTAAAGCAAATAGTACACCTCCTTTTAATTTAATTTCTTATCCAGATTTTCGTGATATTTTTATAAATACACGTGACATATCTGTTTTATTTAATGAACCAGGTGATTCTTTTTATTCTAATACAATTCATCGTAGATTTGGTAATCATAGTAAAGAAGATATAATGAATACTTATTATACTCAACAGCATATTGATAGTTTATATGAAATAACTGAACGAATTGCATTTAATGCTTATTATTTTCCAATTCTTAAAGAATTACTTTCTACCGAAAGAGCCAAGCCTTTTATACTATGTGGAAATAGTACATATAATGAAATTAATAATAGATTTATGGGAATATTTGAAGGACTTGATTGTGAATTTTATTATAATATATGTATGTTGAATAAACATGTATTAGATAGTTATAGACGATTTTTAACATTTGAGTTTAGAAATATTAATAAATATATTTGTTCATATACAGATTCACAATTAAATATTGTTCATGATTCATTACATACATCTATTCAACGTGATTTTACACAACGTTATAATAATATTTTAAATCAATATTTAGAATTGTATAATTTAAATTCAATGACATTTAAAAATCTAAAAACAAATTTATATTCATATTCTGCTATCTTAAAACATTTAGAAACCAATTTGAGTACTGTTCTTGGAAATTATTATTTTGTATCAAATTATAAATATCTTGGAGGTTCTGATCATATTACTCTTGAATCAACATTTAATGCCACCAATGATCTCAATTCAGATATTAATTTTACTTCTATGTTTAACTATAAAAGTTCAATTGGAAATATTTATGGTAATTATAAAGGAACTGTTATGGAATTCACAAACTTTTTAGATTATCATAGCTCTATTTCTAGTTATTATAATATTGTACAAAGTACAACAAATACCATATCTTCTATTAATGGATATGTTAATAATGATTATCATTATTACATTTCAACTAAATATAAGGGTGTATTACCACAATCATTTATCGATCATAAAACATATACATCAAATAAAGGCGTACCTGTATCATTTGTAACAGGTAAAAATGTATATATTCCTGGATATTCAAATGATATTATTGTTAATCAAAATATTGGTCCAGATGGAAATTCCTCTAAAATGGAAAATAATCCTTCAGGTCCAACTGGACCCAAGTATAATAATATGATAGTAAATCAATTTGGTTCAATTGATACAAATTATAATAATATGATAGCAAATCCAATGGGTCCAACTGGACCAGTTGGTATATATTCTGATATGGCAAGATTAGGTGATACTGGAGCTACTGGTACTACTGGAGCTACTGGTACTACTGGTACTACAGGCACAACAGGGTCTACAGGAACTGCATGTAATGAAATTTGTTGTAGCACTCTAACCGGTATTATAAATTCATGGTATTCTTGTTTACCTACAAGTTTTGTAACTAGAACATTATTATACCGTCTTGGATTAGTTCGTGTGCCACCAAGTAACGATACAAAAAATGATATAGGTCAAATTACTACAACTGTATCTTTTAATTTTATTAGTACTGTTACAAGATTTACATCAACTGGAAATACAAATTTATTAATTCAAATTAATGATGAACAAGGATTTAATAATATGGATATTACTATGCCTGAAAATTATAATATTACAAATGAAACAACAGGTCAGGTTAAATTATTTTCATCAAAGGTATTGATGTCTGATGTAGGTAATACTGGTATTTCACAAACAGTTATTCAAAACCCATCACTTTTTGAAAATACTCTTGGTAAATTGGATAAATTAGATTTTAAAATTTATTATGATGATCAAGACCTGACACCTGCTTGGCTATATCAACCTTATTATTTAGATTTAACTGAATGGAATGCTACATTTCAAATTGATGAAGAAATAGGATATGCTAATCGTGGTACTGGATGGGGTTATAAACCAAGTGTACCTATACCAGAAGATCCCAATAGTACTCCTTATCTCTTTTATACACATAAAGACAATCCAAATAATTCATAAAATAAAATTGTAATAAAGAGAATTTAATAAATAATTTAATATTTAGGTTAAGTAATGAGTCAACTCCAACCTCCATCACCATATATCAGTAATTTTCCATTTGAAAATGTTGAAGGAAATTTATTTTCTCCTGTATGTCTTCGTACACATTGGGACCCTACAGAAATGTTACGACATATTCTTCCACAGCAAAAAGTTTCTTTACCTCAAGATTTTCGTCCATGGGTAAAGGTATGTAAAAATTATGTAACAAGTGGTCCTACCATTCCTGCTCCTATGCCTCCCAAAGATATGGTCTTTCCAACAGGTGGAGAGTTTTATCCACCCGGTCGTTATTCTGCTAACATTGATAAAGAATCTGTCCTTAGAACATTAAACTACCGTTTAGATAAATGGTGTCCAAGTGATAAATATATTCCTAATGAAAATAGCAATATGTATGTATCTGGAAGTACTATTCCAGATAGAAAAGCTATTTCGAATGCTTTTGTTTCAGAATTATCTATGCCACAAGCATTATTACGTACTGATATTTATACATGTCGCTCTGAAAATGATACAAAATATTTCCAACGAAGTGGTCGTCTTTTTAATAATCCAACAAAACAAGATAGGTATGGTGCTGATAAATTTTATGCCCTTCCTAATGGTTTAGAAAAAGGACAACCTATGCCCCATGGAGGTGTAAATATTGTTACACCTACTCAACAAGCTCGTGATTCTTATTATCCTATTCCACAGCCTGGTGGTTCATTACCTGATACACATAATAATACTTCACGTCGTATTAATGCTTTTCAAACAACATATTCTCCTGGATCATATGCTACAAACTCTCAATCTATTGGGTCAAAACCTCCTGGTACAGGTTGTACTTCATTTGTAGGTGTTGCCACATGTGGCTCAGCTGCTCCCGTATGGTAGATGTTACTTCATATCGTATAATTACTCCTGTTGCTATATTTAAAAAACCTATATAATCTAATGATTTATCAAATACTTCTTCATAAGCATACTGTTTTAGTAAAAGTAGTATCTTATCTTCAGTAGTTGGTACAAATGATGGGTCAAAAAATATATAATATGATGTTTTATCCGTCATAATATCAAATGATACAGGACGAATATCTTCTATTTCAAAAATATAATTAAATGTTGGATTTTCTTCTTTTGTAATCCATAATGGTATTGATTTTTCTATTTCTTTTATGATATCTTGATTTTCCTTCCCATATAGATAATCATATACTGTATAAAATTTATATAATGGAATATTACGACCATGAATTACTGATTTAATAGACGCTATTCTCCATATATCATCTACTATTTCATGGGTTTTTTTATTTTTATTTATAAAATTATGCCAACTAGACAATACTTCTGGTCTTAATTCGGTTGGTACTGAATTTTTAACTAAACCAAATGAAAATTCATTTAAATCAAACCCTTTATGACGTAATGGACGTAATTGTCCACGTATTTTTGATATAATAATAAGAGCATGTGACATATCTTGTACAGACCATTCTAAATGTCTTAATTTTGTTTTTACATAGTCTTCTAAATCAGGATATTCTACTGGTGGCATTTCATAGGTATGTTTTAGAAATTTATGAATCAAATGTTCTAATTCTGCCTCATATTGTTCCCAAAATTCAATATCTTCTTTATAAATACGTAATGTTAATAATGCTTCTTCTATTTCAGCTGTACGTAATTGTTCTATTTTATTTTGATGAATAGCACTTTCACGTAAAACAATTAAACGCAATAATTCAAACCATGTATCTCTTATATCTAATTGTTTTACCCATTCAGGAGTTAAAAACATTCTACCAAATTGATAAATTGATTCTGTTTTGTTATTTGTTATATGTGGAACATATCCTTTTTCTCGTAATTCATTCCAATCTCCACCATCAAATCCATTAATCATATCTTCAATACTCATTGAAGTAGCTATTAAATCATTTGTACTAAGTTTAAAAGACGCTACATTATGATATCGTAAAAATGGTCTTGGTATTTCTCTAACAAATCGTGACAGTGATTTTTCTTGTCGTGAATATGTTAGATATAATCCACGCTTAGCTCTTGTGACACCTACATAAAATAACCTACGTTCACAAATAATTTCATCATCACCTTTTCTTGATGGAAATACATCATCATGAAGATTCATAAAGAATACAATATCCCATTCTAATCCTTTACTTCCATGAATTGTTGCTAATGTTACATTTTTATTATGTTGTTTAGAACGTTCTGGATCATAATTTGTACAAAGATTATATTGTATTCCTTTTAAATGAAGACGTTCTTCTATTTTAAATAAATCAGAATTATATCGTGACAATACAGCAAATGTAAATTGCGGGGTATCTTTACCTGTAAATCTTTTTATTAATTTATCTAATGAATTAACAATCCAATCACATTCATCTGATGATCTAAAAAAGAAATGAACTTCAGGTTTTCTACCTCCACGCATATTTGCTACCATTTTCTCTTTAAATGGTAATGTTGGAATAAATCTCATAACAGAATTCGCAATTGTTACAATCTTTTCAGTTGAACGGTAATTCCTACAAAGTTGATAATCTTTTACACTTTTAAGATTTTCATGAAAATTTAATATAAAATCTACTGATGAACCACGCCATGTATAAATATTTTGAGCGTCATCCCCTACAATAGACATTGTTGCAAATGGATGATAAAATCCTTGTAATAATTTCCATTGAATATCATTAATATCTTGAAATTCATCTACTATAATACTCTTAAAACGTTTTGTCCATATATTTCCCGAGTCTGTTTCTAACCATTTCACTAAACGATATGGTAATTCATCAATAAATGGCTGATCATGTAACATTTTTGGACATCTTTCTCTTAAAATTTGTACACTAAGAGAATGAAATGTTCCTGCATACATATTTACTGGACCAATTAAACGATGAACACGATTAATCATTTCTTGTGCTGCTGCCCGACTAAATGTTACCAATAAAATCTTATTTGGTTCTATATTATATTCCTCTACTAAATATGCGATTCTAGCTGTAATAGTTGTTGTCTTACCAGAACCCGCTGATGCTAAAATTCTTTGATTTTCTGAAACAGGACTTGTTACTACACGATATTGTTCCTCATTCAATTGGACTGAACCTTTTGAAAATTCTATTATATAGTCCATTATCCACTATTATTTATCTTATAATATGTTTATATTCTTTTGAATTATGCGATTTTTTATATAATATACAACAATTAATTCTATTAGAGAATGGATGTAACCAAATTACAAAATATTATAGAAAATGAATTAAAGAATTCTACTGGTTTACAGTCTTTACAATTACAAAATCATATCTACGGTTGTTTTATTATTATGGAAGATATTGCTCAACATGTTTTAGACTTATCTGATACGAATTTAATTGGCCCAAAATATGTGTTTGATATCAATACTCAATTTACACAAATTGGTATTCGTTATGGATTTGTTATGGATACTAAATTAACTCTTGAACATTTCTCATCCTCTTATAAAGATATTTGGCTTGAATATTTTAATGATATTAATTTAACACGTGATATTGAATTAGTTGATTTAATTGAAGATTCTCTAATTAAAACTATACAAGATAATATTAAACCAGATGAATCTTTTTTTATAAATGCTCTTGAAACGGGTTCATTACCACAAGAATGGATTGATAAGGTATTATTTATGATAAATCCAACCCTATCTTCAAAATCTATTTCAAATGATGAATTACATTCCAAAAAATCAACTTTATCTAATGCTCTTACCGAAAAGAAAATTATTAAACAAAGAAAATTGGCAACAACACGAAGAAGTATTGTTCCTTCTACTACAATTCGTAAATCTAGTTTAGCAAAAACACGACGAAACTATAAAGTATAATATAGGTGTGCTTTATTTATATATTTTTGATACTAATATTCATTAGGTTTATATGCTTGAGATTATTTTAATAATTAGTGTTATTTTTTTAATTCTTACTTTTTTTTATAAACAAGCTATATGTGAATTCCGAATCAATCAAATTGAATGGTCGCAAAAAGATAATGTATCTGAACTTCTTAGTGAAAAAGTTCCAATTGTTGTAAGGAATATACCTTCCGCTACATTTTGGACCCATAATGATATACAGGCCAGATTAAATATATTTACTTCTATTCCTATTTTTAAAGAATCTAATATTTATGATTGGTTATCAACATCTAATTCTGAAACAATTTGTCCATGGAAATATATACAAGCTGAAAAAATAGCAAATGTATCTGGTATAAATATTTGGTCTCAAAAATGGATGAATTCTCTTATTATAAATCCACTATTAAAATGTTGGATGTTTCCTAAATATCATTGTTGGGCTGGTAATCTTGGACTTAGAAAAACATATGCTACATGGACATGTTTGTTTCCTGTTGATGGTGATATTATTGTGTCAATTATGTCTGAAAATATTGAATCGCTATTACCAAGTAATTGGATAAATTCATTTCCATCTCAATTTACTGTAAAAGATACTCCTTTTGTTAGTGATATTAAATTTATTGATATTATTTTACGACCTGGTAACTGTATGTTTATACCATCACATTGGTTTTTCTCATGCGTATCTAATTCTGATAAAACACCATTAATATGTACAATATCATATCATTCGCCTATTAGTTATCTAGCATTTAATATGTCACCTTATACTAAATAATTATATAATATAGATAAACAATATAAATAATAATAATATAATATAATATAATGTCTGATACTATTTCTATTTTAGAAGAACCATATTCAGATATGGATAATTCAGATCTTGAGAACTATTATATTGATAATGTATCTGAAGATGATAAAGAAATTGATGAGGATTCAGATGAAAATAATGACATTGATAATGAATTAAATAGTTTATTAATATATACAAATAATATTAAAGAATATGAAGATAATATTTTAACAATACTTAATAGTATTAATAATAAACTATCTACAAAAATATTTGTTAAATATAATAACAAATTATGTGATTTTAATGAGGTATTAGAAGAAGTTCATAATAATATTATTGATAATAAAATACAAAATATAACTTTTGGACAACTATTAATGCAAACATTAGATTCTTTAGATTTTAAATAAAAAAATTGAAATATTATTTTATATATTTTTGATCAAACTCAATCAATCATGTCATTTTATGCTGTTGCGAATGGATTTCATCCTGGAATTTATGAATCATGGGAAGAATGTAAGGAAAATATTGAAAAATATAATGGTGCTGTTTATAAAAAATTCTCAACAAAAGATGATGCCAAACAATTTATTCAGGATTATAATAATTCGCATATTATACAAAATAAATCTATACAATCGTCTTTACACACACTTACAAAAGAACAACGCTCTGTTATTTTCAACCTCCTTAAAGGAGAAAATATATTCTTGACAGGAGGAGGTGGTGTTGGTAAAAGTTACTTATTATCTACCATTTACAAAGAATATCCATACCTTAAAAGTAATTATCAAAAATATAATAATTCTACTCTAAAACAAACAAGAATACAAATGTGTGCATTAACTGGATGTGCTTCATTACTTTTAGGACATAAAGCTAAAACTTTACATTCATGGGCAGGTATTGGACTCGGAAAAGGTACTGTTAGTGAACTTTATGTTAAAATATCAAAAAATGGAAAAGCTAAAAAAAATTGGTTATGTACCGACCTCCTTATTATTGATGAAATTTCAATGATGACATCCGAATTATTTGATAAACTTAACGAAATTGGTAAAAAAATTAGACGTAATAATAAACCATTTGGTGGAATTCAATTACTTTTAGTAGGTGACTTCTATCAACTTCCTCCTGTTAATAAAACAAATGAAGCCACTATATTTGCTTTTGAATCAAGTTCTTGGAATAATGTTATTACATGTTCTATTGAATTAACCGTTATACAAAGACAAAAAGATGAAATCTTTCAAAATATTCTTAAAGAAGCACGCATTGGTTCTTTAACAAAAACTTCCTGTAATATAATTAAACAATACCAAGGACGTGATTGGAAATCAAATAAAATTCGTCCCACTTTATTATTCCCTCGTAGGGCAGAAGTTGATATGATTAATGATTCAAATATTAGAGCACTAAAAGGTAGAAGATTCACCTATAAAGCACATCTTGTATATGATGGTAAAGTTCCTGAAGACTTTAGTGAAAATAGTGAACAATTTCAACGTGTATTACAATCATTTGATTACGATGCTCCTTACTCTAAAGATTTAGAATTAATACAAGATGCTCAAATTATGCTTATCGCCAATATTGATCCTGATAATGGATTAGTAAATGGTTCACGTGGTGTAATTGTTGATTTCTGTCCACAAACAAATCATCCAATTGTTGAATTTATTAATGGAATAAAAAAAACAATTGGATATCATACATGGTCTATTGATGAATATGATTTTGTATCACGTTCACAAATTCCATTACGACTCGCTTATGCTGTTACAATTCATCGTAGTCAAGGATGCACTTTAGATTCTGCTTTAGTTGATATCGGTATGGGTACTTTTGAATTTGGACAAGCATATGTTGCTCTATCTCGTGTTCGTTCACTTGATTCATTATTTATACATGATTTTCATCCAAATGCTTTTAGATCAAATCCTAAAGTTAATGAATTTTATAAAAATATAATTATAAATACATTTACAGATGATGATGATAAATTATTAGAATTTATATCTTCAAATAATATATCTACCAATAAAGAAATGAATGGTCAAATTATAATTAATAAATTAGATGATGACAGTAAATTAGATGATAATAAATATGTAGATAAAATTGAGAAATCCGATAACTGGCTATTTAATTCTATTCCTGATACATGGAAATTATATTTATCATCTTGTGAAAATAAATTACAAGAATTATCTACTATTTTATCTACAAAATCATATCTTCCTAAAAACGAGGATATTTGGTCAGCATTACATTTAACTTCTCTTAATTCTATTAAAGTTGTCATTTTAGGACAAGACCCATATCCGACACCAGGTAATGCACATGGATTAGCATTTTCGGTTTTACCAGACGTACGACCATTACCTCCATCTCTTAAAAATATATACAAAGAACTACACAATGATATTGGATTTATCATACCAAATCATGGGCATCTTGAATCTTGGGCTAAAAATGGTGTAATGCTTCTAAATACAGTTTTAACAGTTGAAGCAGGTTCTCCACAATCACATTCAAAAATTGGATGGGAACACATTACCGATCAAATCATACGAAGTATTGCTGCCAATACTCAAAATGTGATATTTGTATTATGGGGTAAATCTGCACAAACTAAGAAATCTATTATTAACTTATTTCTCAAACAAAATAATCATCGTATCTTTGAATCAGCACATCCATCTCCTTTAAGTGCTTCTAAAGGATTCTTTGGTTCTAAACCATTTTCAACAATTAATAAGTGGTTAGAAGAATGTAAAAAAGAACCTATTAATTGGCAATTTTATTAAATTTAAAGATATTATATTATTTATTTGTAATGAGTTTATCAGAATATTTATCTTATTATAATATTTCAGATTATGAAGGCAATTCAGGACAACTTCCAGCACAAGAAATAGATTAAAATCATTATGTACATTAAATTGTAAAAATATACTTGAAATTGGATTTAATGTAGGTCATTCTGCTGATATTTTTCTTTCTAATTCTTTAGCACATGTTACCAGTTTTGATATTAATGCTCGCAATAGTCTAGCGTATGGAAAAAAATATATTGATTTAAAATATCCGTCGCGTCATACACTGATATTTGGCGATAGCACCGTTACAATTCCACAATATCATAAAGAACATCCCAATAATAAGTTTGATTTAATTTTTATTGATGGAGGTCATACTGTTGAAGTTGCATATAACGATCTTATAAACTGTAAGTCTCTTGCACATCCTAATACAATTGTATTAATGGATGATGTTGTTCTAAATATTAATTATATTACAGAATGGTCTATTGGACCATCTAAAGTTTGGGTAGAGGCCATTACTAATAATATAATTACACCTCTTGGTGCTGATTTATACCTACAAGGTCGTGGCATGGTTTGGGGTAAATATTTATAAGAATACGGTAAATAATATAATATTATAATATTATCCTATTATAATATTATATATTATATAGATATGGGAAATTGTTGTACTAAAATTACAATAGACACTGTTCATAAAAACAGTGAAAATATTTGTGAAATTAAACCTGAATTTCATGTTACAATTACACAAACTCAACAAATACATTCTAATATAACCAATGAAATTATTGTTGAAATAAAACAAGATGACCAAAAACAAGATGAAATACTGGATGAAAAACAACTGGATAAAAAACAACTGGATGAAATACAAGATGAAACACTGGATGAAAAACAACTAGATGAAAAACTGGATGAAATAAAACAAAATGAAAAACAACTGGATGAAATAAAACAAAATGAAAAACAAGATGAAATACCATACTCATTCCAAGACATTATAGATGATAAACATATTTCATATATTGAATTATTTTCTAAAAATACAAATAATACAATATTTTGGGGAATAGGTATAGAAAATGAAACATATTTAATAACAAATAAATTACGATATATTGATGAATTTAAAAAATTAAAATTAAAACGTGAAAGATATAGCGTTGATTATTATAACAGTTTCAAAAAGAAATATTTTGATACTATTATGAAACAACTATATTTATGTGATAACTTATCTTTTCCTATATATATAAATTCACATACATTTGAAAAAACAGATATTAATTTACAACATAAAACACTATATGATAGAAAATCTACCCCCAATTTAAAATTTATTGAACCAATTCATAATATTTTATTAAAAGATAATGAATTCTATAAAAATGAGTATACAAAATCATTTGTATTTGATGGTGATTCCATTGAATTTATAACACAAAATTTTTATAAAACAACTGTAAATAATTGTGTAAAAGAATTAATTGATTTAAAAATAAAATTTATTACTGAAATATCACCCTATTTTAAAAAATGGATGATAGGTGACATATCATTTCCAGACCATAACTATGGTTTCGTATCTTTTCTTACAACAAATTGTAATAATTTATCATTATGTAATAATAGCACATATCATATTAATATTACATTGCCTACATATCTATATAATGGAGTTATATTAGATAGAAATACATTTGCTAATCAACATCTTAATCTAATAAAATCTATTCAAATTGTAGAACCATTAATTGTGGCATCATATGGTACACCTGATATATTTTCTCTAATAAATAAAGAATATAATTATTCTATTGGTAGTTTAAGATGTACTCTTAGTAGATATATTTCTATTCAAACATTTGATACAGACAAACCAATTAATGGAAAATTATTATTAATGCAAAGATTAAGTGATCCTAATATGTGGTATAATACATTTGAAGATTCTCCATATATTTTAAATAATGTAATAGGTTATGATATTAATTTTAATAAATTTAAAAATCATGGGATAGAATTACGATTTTTAGATTGGTTTCCTGAAGAGTACTTAACTGATTTAATTAATTTTATAGTTTTATTGGCACAACATACAATTAGTATCGGTTATATACAATATAATAAAAATGATTATAATTCTATTATAAAACAATGTTTACAAAAAGGATTTACATATATTATGACAAAAGATGAATGTAATGTTATTTTACATGACCTTAAATTAACATATGTTGAAAATGATATGTCTCCATTTGACCTATTAACTTATATTTTAAATATTTTATATGATAAATATTATAATGGAGAAATTGTACAATTAATGTCTCCTAATATGTCTAAACCAATTCTAGTTAATTATAATCATATAGCATTTGAGAAATTATATAGTGATTTATTTTCAAAACCTGAACTTATAATTAGAAGAGAATTAAATCCATTAGAATATAGAACACCTATAATTCCATCTCATATTCCAGAACTTAGAAAATATTTTAATGTATACGTTGAATCCTCTCCATCAAGATGTTATTTAGATGAAGAATATTCACATTATGGAGCAATAATTGTTGATAAAGATTATTGGACTAGAAGAAATTACTCTTATATTATTGGAATTAAAGGAATTGATTCTAAAGCAAATTCTACACAAACATTATTACATTTTGCTCATTGTTTTAAAAAGCAAGATGGGTATAAAGAAATATTAGAACAGTTACAAGATTCTATTTTTATTGATTATGAATATATGTTAGATAATAATAAACGTGTTATTTCATTTTGTAAGCAATCTGGAAAAATTGGGTGTTATTTGGCATTAATGGCATATTATAACAAAATAGAAAATATTAAAATACTTCCTGAATTCAATGAAGAATATTATAATAATATATTAATAAATCTTAGAGTAAAACCTAAAATTTTATTAATTGGTTATGGAACGGTTGGTAAAAGCTGCAAAGATATATTAGATAAATTTAATTTAGAATGTACAATATGGACTACAAAGAATATAATAGATAAAGAAATGATTTTAGATCATGATATTTTTATTAACGCTATTAGTTTATCAAAAATTTCAGAACCATTTTTAACTTTAAATGATTTATCATCTAATTGTAAATTATCTATTATTTGTGATATAAGTTGTGATTTAGGAAATCCTAAGAATTCTTTACCAATATATAATTCGTTCACAACTAAATTTAATCCTATTATACATATTGATAATTATCCTAATATTCAATTAATTGCTATTAATAACTTACCATCTTTAGAGCCTAAGAAATCATCTGATGAATTCTCAACAATTCTTAAAGATTATTTACCACATTTACGTTATTTTCAATATACAACAAATAATTACACATCAATTATGTATAAAAGTTATCAACAATTTCTTGAAAATAAATAATAATAACATTTATAAAATAACTATTATAAAATTATTTTGTAAATGAAATTTATAAAAAATAATAAATTAAATAATAGGGGGATTAAGAGAGGGTGTGTAAGGCCAAGCTGAAGCAGGATTAGGTGGGAAACCAGGATTAGTAGGAATTCCTGAATAAATAAACATGTTACCCATGAATAATGTGGGCTGAATTGTATTATGTGGTTGATCACCTCCAGTTGCATTTGTTGTAAATGTATGTGTATGGGCACCACTTGAATTAATAGTACTGGTCCATGTAATTGTTCCAGCACTATCATATTGAGCATAACTTGGCACAGTGTAATTAGGATATGTTCCAGAATTATTAAAGTCATCGTTTACAGTGTTTTGTGTATGGGTATGTGTACCACTTGTATTAGTCGTACCGGTATGAGTATGTGAAGGCATTTCAGGGATTGTTAATGTATGTTTTTCTTCACCAACATCCGTACCAGGACCATATAGTGATGTACCAGCACGTTGACCAACAACACCAACAACACCACCTGATGGATTAGGTAATGTAAATGAATCACCACTTCCTCCAAATTGATATCCAATTACTTGAAATAACAAATTATATTGAGCTGTGGAAAGAGAACGACCATCGCATAATACCCATCCAAGATGGTCATTTCCTACAAATGACATTTTCATATCACCAACAATTGGTTTTTCGTGTGCTGTAAATGATGCTATTCTTCTAAATACAGATGACATTCTACTTATGGTGTTTATTTTTTAATGTTTTAATAAAATTACCATAAATCTTCATTGCATTTTTCATACCTTTTGTTTGATGTTTATGGTATTTTGCTCTATAGTATAATGTATGTGCTACTTGAGATTGGTATTGTAATGGTTGTTTTTTAAGTTTTTTAATAGATTTTTTTGCTTTATTTGCACTTCCATATCCCAAATGTAATTTTGATTTTTTTCCAGTAGGATTATCATTAAATACTGCCATTTCTATAAATATTATATATATTATTCCATTTAATAATATTTAACTTACAAACTTAAAGTTGTTTTACGATATATTATATTATTAATTGGAAAAAAATTGAAAGAATAATATATCATTATTAATATCTAAAAATGGACCCATCTTATTTCTCCGGTTCTAATAACGCGTTTGACATGGATACCGTAACCGAATCATCATCTACTAAACGTTATTCATTTAATTCTCCTTTGTTAAAAGCTAAAAATGTAGGATTAGAAGATCCCGAATCTATCAAAGAAGTTAAAGAAGAATTTATTGAGCCTATTTTACGGGAAAATCCAAACCGTTTCACTCTATTTCCTATAGTAAAACATAATTTGTTTCAACAATACAAAAATCATATTAGTCTTTTCTGGACTCCTGAAGAGGTTGATTTAGCAAAAGATATTAAAGATTGGGAAAAATTAAATAAAAATGAACAATTCTTTATTAAAAATATTTTAGGATTCTTTGCTGGTTCAGATGGTATTGTTCAAGAAAATCTTGCTTCTAGATTTATGAAAGAAATTCAATTACCTGAAGCACGCAATTTCTATTCTATTCAAATGTTAATTGAATCAATTCACTCAGAGATGTATTCTCTCTTAATTGATACATATATTACAGATAAAGATGAAAAATTACATTTATTCAAAGCCACACAAACAATTCCATGTGTACAACAAAAAGCAGAATGGGCACTAAAATGGATTGAATCAAAAGATGAAAACTTTGCCACTCGTTTAATTGCATTTGCTGTTGTAGAAGGTATCTTCTTTAGTGGTTCTTTCTGTGCTATCTATTGGCTCAAAGAAAGAGGCATTATGCCAGGTTTAACTGCTTCTAATGAATTCATTGCTCGTGATGAAGGATTACATACAGACTTCGCTTGCTCTCTTTATGAAGAAATTCAACAAAAATTACCAAAAGCTAAAGTCCATAAAATTATTCGTGAAGCTGTTAAAATTGAAAAACAATTCATTACTGAATCTTTACCTTGTAATCTTGTTGGTATGAATAATAAACTTATGGCACAATATATTGAATTTGTCGCAGATAGACTTAGTAAACAATTAGGTTATGGTGCTATTTATGATACTCAAAATCCTTTTGATTTCATGGAACGAATTTCTTTAGAAGGAAAAGATAATTTCTTTGAAAAACGTGTTACCACTTATGCTAAATCTGTTGTTGGTAAAAAACAAGATGAAATGAGCTTTACACTTGATGCTGACTTTTAATTGTATATTCCTATTAAGTAGAAATAAATGTCTTCATCTATTTTTTTTACATTCATCTACGGAGTTATTCTTTTCTTTATTCTTTATTTTATTATTAGAACATTATATTCAGTTTATTATACACCAGGTTCAACTACAATATATAATTCACCTGTTTCACAATTATTATTTCCATATGAAAAAAAATTATTTCCACACTGGGGATATGATAAATTGGGAATGATTAAAAATGATGCTACTAAATACGGTCAAAATCACTTCTATCCTACATCAGGTCCTGATTATGTTCCCAATAAGTTTGGAAGTGGAGGACCAAACCCTTCTGGAGGTATGAGAAATCCTTCACCCGCTTCTCCTGTATCAATTGGATGGTGGGGTGGTGATATTAAACAACCTATACATTCTATTCAAAATATTTATGATACATCCGAATTACCACAAAAAACTATCGTTGATATTGGATGGTGGGGTAACTAAAAATATATAATTAAAATATAAAAATAAATTAGAAAATGAAAGACTTTAATTTATTTTTTATTATATTCTACGGAGTTTTAATTTCTATTATTTTATATTTAATATACATAATATATTATAATAATGTACAAAATAATGTAATTGTATATGATAATGTTCCTGAAATTGATGTATGGACTTTACCTATTACCTCTTATAATTGGTATCCTTATTGGAGTGGTTGGTGGGTTGGAGGTAATAGCGGTGGATATTCTAAACCATATCACTATAGACCTTCTGGTGGACATTCTAGACCTTTTGGTGGACGTTCTGGACCTTCTGGTGAACGTTCTGGACCTTCTGGTGGACGTTCTGGACCTTCTGGTGGACGTCATTAAATTTAAATATTTGTATAAAATAAATAATGGATATCATTATATTCTCTTTATTTATTTTAGCTTTAATTATTGGAATAATTATAATTTGTGTTCATATAGGTGGTTATATTGCTGAACACTTATTATAACCAATGTGGAATATGTCGTCCTGTATATTTAACCAATCCTTTTTCTTTTTTTGAAGTTCTATAATAATGACGATAACATACTATTGGATCTTTTGATATTTTATATTCATCACTCATAGCAATTGGAAATCCTCTTCGTGGAAACATTCTTATAGTAAGTGGTAAATTCTCATATAACCATTGAATATGCTTTTCACAAGAATGTTCTTTTTTAAAACGATAACGAAATTCTTTTGCTAATTCCAATCCTAATTTTGCTAACCACAAGTAATTTCCTGAACATTTACGTGTCCAAATTGCACACGGATGATGAATATGACATGGACGATATCCTGATTCTTTAGTTGCTTCACATTCAGGTGCTGTCCACATATATTCTGGAACTTCTAATTTTTTTTGGGCTTTTGATAAACTTATTGGTGATTTACATTTTTTTAATTCTGGATAATAAATTGCCCAATGTGCAGTATATAATAATTGACATGTTTCTAATAACATTTTAACTACATGTTTATCAACATGCCAACGTGCTGCTTTTCGTTGTTTCCAATGGAGAATAAATATATTCATTTTATTTTAATACTTTTTCATTTTTTATTTTATTTTCAATTTTTTTATATTAAAATTTGAAAATAAAAATTGATATATTAGAATCTAAAAAACAATAGATATGTCAAAGCAGTTTGAATTACGTCATATTAGAGGTATTCCTTATTATTTAAGTGGAAACGATGTCTACACATTTGAACTTGACTCAGGAAAACCAGGAGCAAACTGTATCGCTATCGGATCTTATCATGCAGAATCAGATTCCATCCAATTCTTCCCAGACTGGCGCAATCGTGTCCAATCAAATCTTGATGCCTTCCGTGCCAGTCTCATCTCTATTGAGCGAGACAAACTCCGTCAAAACATCATCAAACCTCAAAAGTCACGTAAAACCACACGAACTTCTAGAAAAGATACCACCAAAACCAAGAATCCTAAAAGTAAATAAACAAGATATCCTTGCCCTTTGTCAAGTTATTACTGAATTCAAAGAACAATTTATTTCTTTATAATAATATTATTTATTATTATTTTTTTTATATATTATATATTATATAATACATTATGAATAAATAATTTCATATATTGTACTACATGGTACACCAGCAGGTACACTTGGATTTTGTCCTGTCATCTTATTTCTAGCAGCAGTCATTGTTAATGCTTGACGATACATTATACGTTCTGCTTCTGATTTAAATTGTGGATAAGGTATATGTAATCCTGATGAATTTTGTGTTTTAATTGTTTGTGTTTGTTGATTTAATGTATTAAAATATACTATATTTTGATTGTTACGAAATATTTGATTTGCATCAGAGCCTACAGGCAATGGATATTGAGGTTGAGTATGAGCATAGGATACTAATGTACTATAAACAGATGGATTAGCATTTGTAAAATTTGTAGCATTATATGGAGGTAATGGACATGTTTGTCTATCTTCAGGTGTTCCTTGATTTGAAAATGACATTTTTCTATTTCTTCAAAAGATTTTAAACAATTTATAAGACAGTCTAAAGTATTGTTTTTCTGTTAAATATAAATAATGAGTTTCACTCCTAAAATACTTAATTTATCCGCTCCAACTGTTCGTAATCTAAAAACTCTTATTTGGTTACAGCAGACACATTCGTCTACCGTAAATTGGAATAAATGGGATTCTGTTGTTACAAGTATTCAGGATTATTATTATTGGTCATCTAAATCAAATGTCGTCGGAATTGTATTAAATAATTATACTGGTAATATTGATGAATTCTTAAAAGATTTATTTGAAATTTCCAAAAATGTACCTTTAATTCTTCTTAGTCAAGAAATTCTTTCTGTAAAGACAGAGTCATTTTGGGCTGAAAATTTTGATAATATTATGAATTTAGATACAATTCATCAACATTATCCATTTATTTATAAACCATGGGATAATACTATTCAAGATGCTGTAGCTATCTTCTCTATTTTGTGCCGTTATAATAGACTAATTGATTGTCCTGTTAAAAACCGTTATATGTATGATATTATCTTGGAATCGAATGTCACACCGAATCCTATATGGATTATCACACAATTTTTTAAACATAAAAATAAAAAACGCTATCAAGAAATTAAAAAATGTTTAATTAAAAATTGTGCCAATCCATACATTGATAATATTGTATTATTAAATGAAATTGATTATTCTAAGGAATGGGCTACAATCCCTGGTTCTAATAAAATTTCACAATTTATTATTAGTGAACGTTTAACATATTCTGATTTCTTAAAATTTGTAGTAAATAATGTACCTGATAATATTTTCACAATTTTATGTAATGCTGATATGTATTTTGGTAGGTCATTACAAGATTTATGGAAAATTAATATGACAGATAGAATGTTAGCATTATTACGTTGGGATGATGATGGTAACAATAGTTCTAAAATCTTTGGTCCAAGAGCTGATTCACAAGATTCTTGGATTTTTTTATCTAACTCTATTAAAGATAAACCATGGAATTATTATGATTTTAATTTTCAATTAGGACAACCAGGATGTGATAATGCCTTTGCTGGTCTTATTTTACAAAATCGTTTTGTTATTTCTAATCCATCTTTAACATTCAAAACATATCATCTTCATAATAGTAACATTCGTAATTATGATAAAAAAGATTATATTAAAAAAGATCTTTATATAAATATTGCTCCTACATATTTAATTGATACTAAACAAGAATTTACTCCTAATACTCAACCTATTTGTATATGTAATGAATTAGTATCATTTGAAGTTAAAAGTTCATCTTTATCAAATGAAATTACATATTGTACAATGCTTGAAAAGGATGGAAGATATAAATGGGAACCTTCTGTTGAAAATCATTACTTTGAACCTGCTATTCCTATCTATAATTGGAAGAAAGCATGTGTTACTCCTAATGGTTTAGTTTATGATTTATATCGTATTTATACAGGTAAATATGCTTTATCTAATGATACATTCAACTATTGGAAAAATTCAGATATTGATATTTTTACTCCATTACAGTCACGTCCTAGAATGTTTGCTATTCCATTTTCTAATACAAATGTTTTTAAACAACCAGATGTTTATATTTTACAATATATTTCACGATGTGCTCGTCTTCTAAAAGATTATCCAAATACCCATTTTTGGATTCCTAAAGAATTTAATAGATATTTTAAGCAATTCAAAATTAATACACAATTAGGTGTAACATTTGATGAAAGAACAGGATGTTGGGCAGATGAAGTAATTGGATTATTACCAAGTCCATCATCATTAGAACTTGGTAGAGAAGATATTACTGTTTTACGTTCTATTCTTCCAAATTGGCTAGCTACACCTTTTAAATATGTATGTACTGTTATATCTGATAATATTATTACTGAGCAATTCATTACTATACTTCAAAACTTTCTTTTAACTAAAAATAGTAATTGGAATGTACGTGTTGTATATGAAAATGATTATGTTAATTTTAATCCAATCATTGGTTCTTCTCTTTGTATCTTTATTGGAGGTCAAAAGTCAGAAAATAAATGGTCAAAATTATGGGCACTTCCAAATAAATCAAATGTTATTGAATTTCAACAAGAATTACTTATTGATGGCGAATTTCAACATTTAGCACATGTATCTGATTTATCATCTTGGGTATTATTGTTATCAAAAGGTTCTACTCAAGATATTCAAGAACAAATTATGGAACAACTTGAAAAATGGTGGAAAAAAAATAGTAATCTAATATAAAATTATTTTGAATATTCTTCTATTAATTTAATTAATACATCTCCATGACATGATAATGGTTTACACCAACATCCTAATTTCTTATTTTTCATTTCTAATAACATACTGCGTAATTCAACACTATTTTCTAACTTTTCACGAATATATATCTCATATTTTTGAATAATTTCTTCTCTTGTACCATCTTTTCCATCCTTAAACGGATTACAAAATGGTGAAGGTGTAGATGGGAAACGTTTTTTATCAATAAATACTACACCTGCTCTTCCAATATATACATTGTTTATATTTTGAATCCAATCTTCCAGATTATTATATTCTGGTCTAATATACGCAACTTTCACATTTACAACCTCAGTCATATTCTGTATTCTATTTATATTATAAAATACAGAATATTTTACTTCAATTTTTTATATTATATATATAATTTATAGCCCTAACATTTGTTTACCCCATTCATAAGTATCTTTAATTTTCTTTTCAGACATCATTGTTTTATATCCTCTAAAATCAAATAATTTACCTTTAAACATTTCATCTGGATTAGAATCATTTTTTGTTACATTCATCCAATTGGATTTTCCAATATAATTATTTGTTGTAAAATTTTCTTGTGGTAACCACGCAGCCGCTTCTGTATGTACTAATTTTCCATTCTGATATATTTTTAATCCAGGCTTATTTGGATCATTACTTGTTGTTGTAATTGCAATATGTACCCATTTTCTTAAAGGAATAATATTTTTTACTTGAATGTGTAATTTTCTTTGTTTTTTATCCCATATTTCATATAACATATCGGCTGTTTTAGCTTCACCTGGTGTGGAAGCTTTTGGATGTAATGGTTTCATAATTCTTCCAAATAATTCAGGTTTAGGACAATCCCATACATTAATATTTGAAGATGATGTTACCATTGCCATAACAGGACATACTTCTTCAGTACAGGTTGCACCTGATGGAGCCGATGGAACTGTATTTAATGATTCATCTATACAACTACTATCAATTATATCTTGTTGTTTACCAGCATTGCCACGTCCAAGTATTCCACACCATACATTATCAATTCCCGAACCATTACCAAAATCAAATATATGTGCGTTATTAGTAAATTCATCAAAATATACCCAAAAACAAGTTGAACGTAAATATCTTAATTGTATTTTATTTCCAAATGATAAATCTTTTGAATCACCTATTCTAAGAAATTGGTCTATTCCATTAAATTCTAAACCATCTGTTGTAGGTGGATTAGGTGGAAATTCTTTTATTTCAATCTCTCCAGATTTAGCAACTATTAAATTTTTTGCATAATCTAACATGTCATCGCGTAAACGTAACCAAAATACAATTCCCTCATAAAATGATAATAATGTACTTATACTTTTTGGTGGATTTGTATCAGTTATCATCATTGATTTAAAAGATGTATCGCCTGATGGATTACATTTTGCTTCAAATGTATCATCATCTGTCTTAAGAATACGACAATATCCTACACGTCCTTCTCCTAATTTATTCATATAATCATCTCTTGATAGTTCTAAACCATCTTTAATACTCTCTGTACGATATTTAACAGTTGAAAGACCTTCGGTACCACCTAATGCGCAAGCAAAAAATGTATCATCAGGATTACCCTTTACTTGTACCATTCTACAGAAATCATGGTCTCTTCCTAAACGTTGTACATCCGTATATCCTGAAAAATAACGTATGTCACGAATATATCCATCTTGTTCTTCCGTAGGATCAAGACCTACATCACCTCTTCTAGGTAACCATTTTGCCCAAAACGCACTATCTCCGACTGTTATTAAATTACTAAATCCTTCTGTCATAAATTTTGGTTTCCAAATTTCTATTATGACTATTCCCAACAATAATATTATACCAATCCACAGATATATTTCATACATACTATATTACTATTATGTTAAATGAAAAGATGTCAAATCGCATAAAACGAAATTAATTATATAAAAAGTTTCTTTCAATGTGCTAGGAAACCATGATTGGTGGTAAATTACTTGATCAGGGCATGTATGGTTGTGTATTTATACCTTCATTAGAATGTAAAAATACAAAAAAACATAATGTTAATACACTTAGCAAGATTATTTTAAAAGATGATGCTGAATTTGAATTTAGCATTTCTAAAATAATACATAAAATTCCACTTTGGAAAAATTATTTTACTGTATCGGAATCTATTTGTGAACCATCTAAAAAGCAAAAAGATTCAGACCTCAAAAAATGTGATGTTCTTAAAGATTTTGAATTATCTGATTTTCGTATTCTTACCATGCCATATGGTGGAACTCCACTTAATTTACATAAATTTAACTTACAAGATTTTAATTTTATGTCATTTGTAAAACATTTAATAGAATCTACTGCTTTACTTAATCTTTTTGGAATTGTACATCGTGATTTACATCAAGGAAATATACTAGTTGATAAAAGTAATATTCCTCGTATTATTGATTTTAATTTAGCAATGTTTGTTGAAAATGATATTACTTCTTCAATGCTATCACATTCATATGATTATACAATTACCCAAGAACCTCCTGATTCTACACTCGTTAATGCTATTTCAAAAGGATATAATTTTGATACTGTTATTAATAATATTATTTATAAAAAATCTATTGTAAAAAAAATATCAAATGTTTTACACATTTCACATAATGAAATGTTAACTGATTTAAATAATTTTTATAATATAAGTAAATCAATTAAAAGTGGTAATTTAGCAAATTGGTTTGCTACATATTGGAGAACAATTGATAGTTGGGCAATTGGTGTCATAATTGTTGATTTAATTATTAAATTATCTATGTGGTCTAATTTTTCATCTGATTATAAAAGGTATCAAATAACATTAATACCTATATTAAAACGATTATGTTCTGTTGATCCAATTAAACGAATAGATTGTGTTCAAGCACTTAATTATTTGGAACCTAATAACTTTATTATTCGTAAATATGCATCTACATGGCTAAATAAGGTTGGAGATGGAAATATCCATTAATTTATTTTTTATGTGTTCTTTTACGAATTAACTTTTTTTTATGAGTTCTTTTACCTCCTCGTTTTAATTTATGATTTTTTGTAGCAGGGATACATAAATATCCACAGAATTGATCATAATTTAATCCTGAATCTGGATATTCTCTTGATGCTAATTCAGGGTCATAAATAGGACGTTGTGTTGCATCTAGGTGTGTTACATTTGTGGCACCTGGTTTATGTGACCAATACCCATTTGAATCTTCACGATAAAAATGATAATCTTCATCTTCATCGGTTACTGGTGCAATTTTACGCATTCCTTTTGGACAACGCCCTTCAAATGAAGTCATTTTTATACCTGGCACATCTCCCATTAATCTTGAAATTAAATCAGGACATCTCTTTCCTTTTACCTTAGACCATTTAGGGTACCCACTTGCTCTACCGGGTTGAGGAAATGGAACTGGACATGACTCTTTTGTGCATTTTTTATTATTAGGTAAATCCAAATAATCAAATGCATATGCAAAACAATTATGTGCTTCTTTTACACCTTTAAATTTATTATATTTTTCTGGATTAAATTCAGGTTCATATCCTGATAATTTTGACACTCTTGGACAGAATTTAATATGATCCTCACAAAATGGAGAATTTTCTAATGGTTTCTTTTTACATTCTGGTGTACATTGACATCTCACTTTTACTTTTTTTTTCGTTTGCATTACCATCTATATTTTAATTATATATTTATAACTAATTACATATATTTATAAATATATTTATAACCATTTATTTCATATTATGTTTTATGAGAACATCTGTTATTATTTTATTTGAAATTGAATCAAACATTATATTTGATTTTTTAGAATCATTTATATCTAATTTTATTGTTGTATTTGGTAATTCTAATGTATTAATATCTAATTTTTTATTATTTGATAATTCTAATATATTATTATTTTTATTATCATCTAATTTAGATTCATCATTAATATTCTCATCTGGTTTATTTGGTATAATTGTAATATTTTCTAATTTAGTTGGTATTATTACACTTTTTGATTTATTTATATATGAATCTATTGTTTCTTGTACTGGTTCTGGTACGGATGTATTATTTGTAATTGAATCAATAGGTTTATTTGGGGAAGGTGGATATAAATCATGTGTTACTGTTGATTGATTTGAATTATGAGGATTCTGTGCTATTTTTTCATCTGTTTTATAATATTCTTCTTCTACTTGTTTCATTTTAAGTTTTTCAATATGATGTACAAAATAAATAAATTGATTTCTATGTGTGGCAATATTCGATACACTACCAGAATATCTACCTGTCAATCCTACATATTGCCAACCTTCACTTCTTAGTCTTTCTAAAATAGTATGTAAAAAATAATATTTCTTATCTACTTTAAATAAAGTTAATATTCCATTAAATATTGTTACTAATAATGATACAACGAATGTAGCCCAATATATATTTACAGTAATATTAGAATTATTTTGTAAATATGTTTTATCTGAATTCTGAATAGATAATAATGCTGGAACGAATAATGAACCAACTGTAATAATAAAATGTCCAATAAAATATAATACAGAATACCTATGTACTTTTCTTTGACAACTTTCTATTATATTAATATATCTTGCCTGAATTATTTCTTTATGTACTTCTGGTAAATCTAAATATTGTAAAATATTCTTAAAATCACTTCTATCTTTATACTTTGTACAGCATAATATATCAAATTCAGGTTTGTATTCTTTTTTATCTTCTTTATAATTATGAAGCATTTATATTATATAAATATATAAAAATTGAATTTAAACTCCAAATATAAATATTTAATAAATCATGTTTGGATATAGTACATTATTATATCCTGACTATCTTGAAACTAAATCACATGAATTATCTGATGAAATTATTATTCCATATGAATATTTTATGTCTATAATAGATGAATATAATAATGAATCCGTTTTATATATAAATATTATTAATAGAAATAATAATATGAAATATATGGCAACAATTGGACATCCTCATAACGAAGATGATAATATTATTTATGTACCACAATGGATATTAGATTGTATTGGATATCAAAATGATTCAAATTGTTTAGAATTAGAAATAGTACATCATATTGATATTCCTATAGCAACCAAGATTTATATTAAACCTCTTGATTCACATGCTTTTAACACAGATCTTATTTCATCATTCTCAAATGCATTCTTTAATCTTCACTCTATACAACAAAATATAACATTACCCGTTGAAATTTATGATAATTATATGTATTTTAATATTTTCGCATATATTGATAAAGTTGAACCTGCACCTATTTCTCGTATTGTATCAGGTGAAGTACAAGTTGAATTTATTAATGATATAGAAAATGATAAAAAAGAATTATCATATGAAGAAAGAAGACAAGAAGTAATAAACTCGTGGATTAAGAGGTTCCAAAATAACGCAAAATAGCAATAGAACTTGCTATTAATCCACCTCCAATTATTGATTTAATAGTTGGTTTATCTGATGTAAATATTGAACCCCATAAATGACCAAATGCTACACCAAAAAATGATAATAGGGAGAATACTATAGTTGGAATTTTTGGAATAGCATAAAAACGTGCAATATATCCTGTAAAACCTAATATTGCATTAAAACCTATTAATTTTGTCCAATTTATTGTTGAAGTATCTATTATATTTTTATTATAAATTCCATAGAGTAATAATAATATTAATCCAAAAGGATATAGATGATTTACAGTATAAAATGGTGAATTTTTAGCATCTGTATTTGAACGAACAAATATAAAAATCATAGTTTCCGTGATTGCTGCTAAAATTCCCATAATTATACCTGTTTTATAGTTCTTTTTAGATTCATCTTCTTCTTTATGAGATGTTGCTATTAAATATACACCAATAAATGCTATTAGTATTAAAATTATACTTATATAACTCAATGATTCATTAAATAATAATGAACCTGCTATTAAATTAAAAATTGGATAAAGATAAAATAATGATATTGCTGAGCCAGGTGGTAGATTTTTAAAAGAAATATAACTAACTGCTATATGACCAAGATTAAGTAATCCATTTAATATTCCAACAAATGCTTCATATGGATTGGTCCAAATTGAATAAAAATCATATTTTTTTCCAAATACAATTGCTAAAATAGGAAATACTATAAAACGAGCCAATATTTGAGTAAAAATATTTGTATTTACTGTTTTTATTAATATAGGATATAATGATAAGATTAATTCACTATATAATACAGATAATGTAGGATTTATCATTCTAATATACTGTTTAATTTTTTATATTATTTTCATTTTTCTAGTAAGAGGTTCAATTTCTTCATAAAATTTTCTATCAAAATAATCAATGGCTCTTCCAAAATTTGCTCGTGGATGAAAAGCAATATTACGTATTTGCTTAATTATCTTCATTGCATCTAATGCATGTATTTTTAGATATGCAATTAACATAAAAGCGACTGATGCTGCTGAACGTTGCATACCAGCCATACAGTGAACTAAAATTTTTCTATTTTGTTTATATTCTGCTATAATTTTATATGCTATTTCTGAAGACCATAATTCCATATTTCTTATTTCTTCTTCTTCTAAATTATCATCAACTGGTATTCTATACTTAATTGGTATAATCGGAGAGAAAGGTAAATTTTTTGTACAATTAAATACAACTTGAATATTATTATTTTTTATAAAATCTTCATCCATTGAAGCTTTTACATTTCCTAACCATAGTCCTGGTATAATTTCATGTGCAATTGGATTTTTAGACATACTATTTCATTCATTATCTTTAAATTATTTTTTTTTAACTCATTTAATAAATATTAATTTCATTATCAAGTTTACATAAAAATTTTATTTTTTTACCTTCATCCGAACTAAATTCTCTTGGAGCAATTAATGTCCAATTAATATCTTTATCTATTAAACCTAATTCACATAATATATATGAAACTAATGCTGAACACCAAAATGTTTTTGTTGTTCTAAATTTTGAACTTTCTGGTATTGTATGATTTATATTATATTTTGCACAAATCCAATCATATAAATTTAAATCATATGGTTTATCATGTATTTCTTTATGTATTTCATTAAATTTCTTATAAAAATCATCATTTCGTTCACAATATATTTTTCTTAGATAAACTGAGCCTTTAGGATATTCTTTTAATACATCGTCAATATGATGTATTTGTACCCCTTTTTTAAATTTATGGTTTTCTACATCAGGTGTATTGTTTGATGATGATTCTAAAATATAAATACCATCTTGTAAATCTGGATTAATAAAACTTGGATTTTTTAAAACAATTCCAACATGACTATATTTGCTCACACCAAAATATTCTAATAATTTAGAGATTATACCAGTTCCTCTAAATAATAAAATATCTCCTGTATTTAATGACAATTCATCTTTAATATTCATTTTCTTATTTAAAACCGGAAAATAAAATTGACATTAATAAATGACGATATTAAATAAAACGAACGAATGAATTAATAATGCCATTATCTAGACACTTTTATTCATTGGATGAGGTTCAAAGTGCCTTACGTTATACAACAACAAGAAATGATTATAGTGAAGCAATATTTTGGTGTAAAGAAATGATTCTTAGTGGTTCTATTAGTGAAACAATTTCAACATTATTTGAATCTTGGTTATGGAATAAGGGACCATTTTGTCTACAGTGGTTAATTAACGCTTGGACTACTTTATCCTCTTCTGAATTATCTGAAAATGACATTCTCTTATCAACATATCAATTAACTTCTATTCATCATACACAGAGAGATAATTCACTTTGGAATATACTTGTATTAAGTACTAAACCTGTAATACCCGATAGAGTAACAACTAAAACACCTTCTATTTTACCATCCGACGATAATAAAGAAATATATTTTATTCGTGCAATGTATCAAGGAAAAGCTCGTTCTGCTTGGTGGATTTCATTTTATCTTAATAATAATCGTATATGGGAATTATTAGAGTGGTATTCTAAAAATATACATTCATCCTATTATGACCAATATGCTATTTGTTTACAAGCATTACAAAATTATCATGAACTTTTAGGATATAAATCTAATGAATATGATACTATTACACGTTGTCTTGCAATATTATCTTTATGTATTTCTCCACATCAACAGCACCAAAGTTTTAAACCACTGCCATCAACTATTAATCCAATTTATTTAGAAACAATTAATAAATATCAAATTGGAACAAAAGATAGAAGAATATATTCTATTCCAACATTATGTTTATATGGTACAACCATTCGTGGAACATATGAATGGTCTAAAAATAATCATATTCAGCTTAATAATATTGAAAAAAATTTAATTGGATGTCCATATTGGGATGAAATACTTACAGAATATGCAACCGTGAATCAAAAAGGTATTATTTGGAATTCAGATGATAAAATGGAAGAATTTTATAATATTTATTTTCCAGACGATATACCAGATGAATGGTCTAAAAATGAAAAAAATAAATCACATGGTGATGGCATATTAGGTCCAAATGAAGAAATTAATATTATAAAATATTCTAAGATATACTTTTCTAAACAATCAAAACTAGCATGGAATACATTACATACAGTAAATAAATATTTAGAAGAATACCATATTACTTCATGTGATCCAAGTATTATTATTACATTTATACCTTTATATGAATCATTTAATCAAGATATATTAAAACCAGTTCATAAACATAATATTATTTAATTATTCTTTTTAGTTTTATTATTTTTTATTTTATGTTTATATGTTTCATTTAAGGAACATAATAAACGACCAAATATAGCACAACCTATTCTTTTCCCACTATGTCCCGTAGTTTTACTATCTTCAAATATTCCTTTTCCTAAATCATCTTCATCTTCATGAACAATAATAGAACGTCCCCATAAATCTTGAACTAATATATTATTTAAAAAATATGTTTTTTTAAAATGATTATTTCCTGATTTTATTTCAATATTTCCTAAATCACCTGTATGTCTCTCATGTTTAGATGAAGGACCTGAACCATGATTATGATTTCCTATATCAAAATGTTCACATAATCCTTTACAGCCCTCTCCTCTTAAATCACCTGCTTTATGAATATGAAAACCATGTTTACCTTTTGGTAACTTTGTAAAAAATACTTTTATTTTTACACCATCTTGATATTTTGTTATAATAATTTCACCTTTTACTTTCTTATTATTAATTATTGCAATTGCTCCTACCATTACTATTATCTTCAAATATTTTTTTAGTTTTACCAAAATATTCATATGCGTATCCATTTTGTATCATCCATTTATTAATATCATCTCCATTTTTATCATAAAATGTACATAATTCACGACCATATTTATCTCTTTTATAAAATTTAGCAAGTAAAATAGAATCATTATCATTTACAATCTTTTGAAGTGCATTTTTTGATTTAATAGATGCTTTAATCTCATCATCACGATTAGGATTACTTTTTAGTGGTCTTTTTTCAGGTGTATCTATTCCATATAATCTTACTCTATATTTATATATTTTTTTCATATCATCATGATATAATGCGATATCAACTGTATCTCCATCTAATACTCTTAAAATTTTAACTTTTCTATTACAGTTCTCTAATGTATATTCTGGTGTATTTTCTAGTGTATTATCTTTATAGATATCATTTTCTATTTTTACTTCTTTGATTTCATATATATTTTCAGTTTTAATAGATTCAGATGATATACAAATTCCCATTTTTATATTATCTGAATATTATATTTAAATTCAATTTTATTTATTTTATATATTATCTAAAATTTTTCAATAATTAAATCAATTAATTGTCTTAATTTATCATTTTCCTCAATAAAATAATGCTCAAGTAATTTAATATCAAGTTGCTCATGAATTGTATCATTTGTTTTTTCTAAGCATGATTTATACCATTTATTAAGATAAATATTATTAATATGTTTTAAGAATGGTTCTATAAATTCCGCTAATTTTTCTGGTTCAGCTTGATCCATGATATACTGTAGCAAAATATATTTTTTACCATTTTTATAATTTGTTCGTGTTTTATAAATACCATTTACTTCAACACTTTTAAGTTTATATTTATTTATTAATTCTTCAAATGATTCAGAATCCATTAATAATAATAATAATAATATACTCTTTAAATTATCTTGATGATTGAATTATATTATTCTCAATTAAATATTTTATAAAAAAATGTTGCTTTCTAAATATTTTTTTACATCTAGTATTAATATATTCATTTCTATTTTTATTAAAATGTTCGGATTCATAATGTATTAATGCAATTGCTTTTAATTCCTGTAAATACCAATAATCTGGAATTTTAATCATTGCAATACGATATGCATTTTTAATATAATTAGATGTATATATCTCTAGATCATCCATTTTTGAAAATATAAAATCTTCTAATAATTCTCTAGAATTATAGGAATCTAATTGTATAATACTATTCTTAATAGCAGATAATGTTAATGCTGAATTATGATAAATATGCCATCTTGATTTATTAAAATCATATTGTCTTAATGTTATTAATCCCCATCGCAATTCTCCATATACTTTTAATTGATTATAAATAGATACTAATTGTCCATAATTGAATTCTATATTTGTCCATGGATTACGAGGATACATTGGCATTGGAAATCCATCTTCACTGTACAATAATTTTGATTCTATTAATGTAGCAAGTGATTTTGCATCAAATATATATTTTTTCTTTGTTTTCCAATCATAAATATATACTTCTTTTTCAGGTTTAGATAATGTAATTGGGTCAACATCAATATCACATTTTTTATTCATTTTATAAATTCTCCATAATGTTAATAATTTTTTAAAACAAGAACGTAGACGTAATTCTAAAATACACGATGTTATTAACTGTTCTTTTATATTATAAAATAAAGATTTTTTATTTTTATCTGGATCGTAATCAGATTCTATAATATATTCATCTATTTCTATTTCATCTATTTCCTCTACATCTATTTCATCATCCATAAATTCTGATAAATATAATAATCTATCCTTTACAGATTTTGGTAATTTTGAAATTAATTTTCTAATGTAAATATTAGGCTCTAATATAGTGTTAAGTACTATTTTTTTATCATCATCTTTCTTAAAATGGTATTCTTTACCCGAACTAAATCTAATATAATTATATCCTACTATTTTTCTTTTAATCATTCTATCCCCTACGTTATTTTTATAAGTTTTTTTAATATCTGTATCGTCTTCATCTCTTCGTCGTACTCTACCACATATTTGTTCAGTATCATTAATAACAGTATTTCCCTGATTAACATGCTCTATTATATTTGATGGACCTTGATTAATATCATTAATAAAACTATTCCCCTGATTAAGTTGTAATGAACGTTGTATACCTAATAGTGTTAATAAAATATAATCATTAAATGATAAATTATTATATAATAATGATGATTCTATATAATTTTCTTCATTTTGAATTATATTATCTTCTTTATTTTCATATTCATCTGAATTATCTTCTTGACTATCGTCTTCATTGTCTTCTTCATTATTATACTCTTCGTCCTCACTATCATTAAAAATAGGATTTTGATTATCCATATAATTAATAATTATTAAATTTTAACTTTTAGGCACTTTTTATTCATCTATCATAAATATTTTTATTTTATTATCATTATTATTAATTTTTCCAATTTTATGTCCATTTGAATTTATTAATGTATTATTATTAGAAATCCACATTGGTTCAGATGTATTTATATCTTTAACTTTTTGAATTGGTATAGGGTTTGTTCCTGTTACGACATGCATACGTTTATTTCTATGAAATAAACAATATTCTGAATTATATGCTACTATTTTTTTACAGTATATTGTTAATTTTCCATGTTGTATAAATGCTTTACATTGATTAGATTCATGTTGTGAATCTTGAATAATAACATTTAATGAATCAGAAGAGGGTAATACTTTTTTTAATAATTCTTTTTCAGATACATTTAATCGTTTTGCTAACTCAATTATATATCTTTTTGATTGTGCTAATAAAACAGATTCTAAATTTTCCCAAAGTATTCTTGGAACTTTATATTCAATTGACATTATTATAATAATATCGTTTGTCTTTATTTTATTTAAAGACAAACATTTCAATTTTTTTTGTTTTTAATGTTCTTTATTGTTTTTTTTCGTAGTAATTGTTTGTTAAATTTCTTTGTTTCCTTTCTTTTCTTACCACCCCTTATATTTGTATTTAGAGCTTTAAAAAATCGTAACATTATATCTTTAATTTTTAAAAACATACCTTTATTAAAATTATAAAAATGTAATTTCAAATACCATTTTGATTCATTACATAAATCTCGTCTATCAAAATATAAAAAATGTATTTTACCTATAATTTCATTATTCTTCATTATTGTTACATCCGCATTCTTCTGTACTTTATAGTCAAACTCTACCGTAACGTTATTAACTTGTTCTATCTGTTTCTTAAGTCTATATTCATCCATTTCATTTTTAAATTTAAAATGCCAATATTTGTTTTGTTGTGGTTCTAATTTATTTTTAATTACAGCAGGTAAAGGAGCATCATATACTACTATTGTTTCTGCTATTTTTGTTAAACTATCTTTATTATATTGTATTTCATTTTTAATTTCTAATTTATTTACATTTTCTTTATTCACTTTTTTTATTTCTAATTTATTTTCATCTTGTTTATTAATCTCATCCGAATTATCATCTTCTAATTCAATTGTAAAATCGGGACTATAATTCTCCATTCTACTTATAATGTATAATTTTGTGAGTATAATTTACATATATTTGTTCTAAATATATGTAAATGAACTCTCCTCAAAATTATATTTGGGGACCAGCATTATGGACAATTCTTCATTCCGCCACAGAAAAAATTGGTTCTATTAATCTTAAAAGATTACCACAAGAAGAAACCCGTATTTGGTTAGGACTTTTAAGTAGTCTACGATACTCATTACCGTGTCCACTTTGTAAAAAACATTATACACAATATTTTTCAACGGTTCCTATTACAGTCATTACTAAAGAAAATATTCGTGAATGGCTTTTTAATTTACATTCACAAGTAAATACAAGAACAAATAAAAATAATAATATTACAATAGATGAATTACCATTAATCTATTCTAAACCATTTTGTTTTACACATCATTTTAATATTTTATCAGAACAAATGTTATTATCTCTAAAAAGTAATTGGTCTAAACGCGAAGATGTACAACGTACTATTCGTTTCTTACAAGAATTAAAACGTTTGTATGATTTTTTTTAGACAGAAACAGGAATGCATGCAACAGGACCATTTTTTAATGCTGTTGGTGACAATAAACGATTAGCAATTCCAAATAAATCCGATAATCTATCTTGTCCAACCTTACTCAATAATGTATACCAAAAATATCCTCCACCACCAAATAATAATAATGTTAAAATCATTCCTAATATACTATCACATCCACTATAAAATCTTGAAACGATAACAATTAATCCAAATATTATAATAGAAAATATAGAAATAATTGCTTGTGTTTTACGATTAGATACCTTCTCTTTTAATTCATCTGTTTCTTTATCGGAACCATCAATTGGTTCACGTTCATATAATTGTAAAGAATTTTTAATAATATATCCCAAAAAGAATGATATCATAGCCATCCATTGAGAGAAAATTATAGTTTCATCGGTTGAACTACTTGAATTTTTAATTGATGTAGCAAATGGAATTACTACTTTACAGATATCGGATGTTTTTACCCTAAATGGATTGTACGAAGTTGATGCTACAATAGAACCTATTCCAAAATTTAGAATTGATGCTACTAATGGTACACCTATCAAATATCCAATTAAGAAAAATAACATAGCATAATTTGATGTAAATAATCCAATAATAGATAATGTTCCTGCGATAGTTAACGGTAATGTTGTTATACCGCCGTAAATAAATGTTCTTATATCACCTATAATGTCTTTTAATGTATCCATTCTAACCTATTTAAAATAAATTAATTTACTGTAAAGATAACCAATAAATTAATTTAGCTATTTCTTTTTCTGGTTCCTTATTTTGTTCTTTAAAGTTTTTAATAATCATTGATTCACAGTTATAATTAATTTTTTTATTATCATATATCATTGTGCCCAATGAACATACTGATGACATCATACAAATACCAATTTTTGATGAAACTGATAATTTATTGATAAAGTAAATCATCTTTATTTTAAATAATTACATTACATTTTAAGTACTTTTTATAAATCAATTTTTATCAACAGAACATACATAAATAGGAGAACCCTTATCATCTTTTGATACCATATAAGGTAATCCTAAGAAATTCATGGATTCAACACCAAATACAACTTTATTAATATAGAAAAATATAGCTCCAACCATAACTGCTAAAAATAATGATACAATTACTTCACCAATATTGTCACATGTAATCAGACGAGCAATAATGAAAATTGATAATACTAACCCTATAAAAATATAGGCTATTGTACTACGTCCAGACCATTCAGGTCCCATTTCATCCATTGTTTTTGAAAATTCATTAGTTGCCAATCCTAAATATGTTGCAATTGATGAAATCGCAAATATAGCATATGATGGATATTGATCATGTGAAAAAATACGTTGTACATTAAATTGTGGTGTTTTAAATCCAACTCTACATTTTACATCATTAGACCGGGATACACCAATACTTTGTGAAAACATCCATGATATAAAACGATGTGATAATACAGTTTCAAATATAAATATTGAAAATACTCCAAATGATATATTTTGAGTTAGAAAATATAATAATAATGAACCGAATAATATTGAATCAGGCATTAATGAATGAATTTCTGTAATGGTTTTAATAACTGAACCACCAATTATATTTTTAAACTTATCCCATAAAGTTGATTCTGTTGCTGACATATCTATTAATTCTCTGTAATTCTATCTGATATAAAGCATTCTCGTCTTATTATAATTAATGGGGATTCCTTCCTACTATAAAAAATTAATTAGTAATAACCCTGGACTTGTTACAAATGACCATCCTAATGAAACAATTGATTGGTTATTTATGGACTTTAATTGTCTAATTTATCACTGTTTACATAAGGAAAATACACCAGAATATTATTCAAATAATAAAGAAGAATGGGAAAAGGAATTTGTTATAAATATTATATCATATTGTCTGAGTATTATTAAGAAAGTTCAACCCGTCAAAGGCGTATATATAGCAATAGATGGTGTTGTTCCAATGGCAAAAATGAAACAACAACGCTTACGTCGCTTTAAGTCTGCATGGTTATCTAAAAATACAAATGAATCCAATCAAAAATGGGATACAAATTCCATCACTCCTGGTACTAAATTTATGCAAAAATTACATCAAGGTCTTCGTACTATGATTCAACAATCTGGACAAAAATGGATTCTTAGTACAAGTGATGAACCAGGTGAAGGTGAACATAAAATTATTTCACAATGGAGAACTAATAATTATCATGGAAATTTTGCAATTTATGGATTAGATGCTGACTTAATTGTATTATCCATTCTTGGTAAAGAAACATGTAATATTGATAAAATTTGGTTATTTCGTGAACAACAAGATGGAGGTAAAACACAATATAACTTATTACAAGAAGAATTATATGAATGGTTTTCTATTGATATATTATATAATTGGTTAACTTCATCATATTCATATGAACATAAAAAATATTTTATTTTAATGTATTGTTTTTCTATGAGTTTTCTTGGTAATGATTTCCTTCCCAGCTCACTTAGTCTTAAAATTCGTGATAATGGACATTCTAATTTATTATCTATTCTTAATCAATTAATGGCACAACAATTATATATTATTGAGCCTAATAATTATACAATTTCATTTAAAAGTATTCTATCTTTATTTAAGATTTTAGCTAAGAATGAAATATCAGGAATTCATAATTATATTTCTAAAAAAGTTATGTTTTCTAGAAATATAGAAAAAACAAATAAGATTGATGATAATAATATTCCATTATTTAATATTGAAGAAAAACATTTAGTAGACTCTAGAAATAATTTATTAAAAGATTGGAAAAATAAATATTTATCATTCTTTTCTGGTTATTCTTTACATGATATTCCAAAACTATGCGAACAATATTTATATGGAATTCAATGGATTTGGTCTTATTATTTAGGACAATATGATAAAATATGTTTTAATTGGATGTATTCACATTCTATTCCACCACTATGGGAATGGTTATACGAATATCTACAGTCAAATTCTTTACCTAATTTTCCAAATAAAATAGAATTAACAGCTAATGATATTACACCATTAGAACAATTGACACTTGTACTTCCTTTAGATAGTTGGTCATTACTTCCTTCATGTCTTGAAAAAAGATTTCCAATTTATGCTCCATATTATTATCCTGATTCTTTTACATTTGATACTCTTGGAAAACGATTCTTTTGGGAATGTGAATCTATTATACCAATTCCAACTATTCTTGAAATTAAAAATATTATTAAATTTAACACTTCTTCATACAATTAAATATACATACACCACACTGTTTTACATTATCTACACATGATTCCGCAACTTCTACAGCTTCTTTTACTACAACATTTAGATTACGTGAAACATCTACCATTATTTCTAATGTAGTCTCTCCAATTGTATCATAAATTGTTAAAATTACTGTTTTTGTTGTTTCATCTTTTACCAATTCATTAATTAAAATTCTACCAAGAACAAGAGCAATTTGTTTTTTATTTGAACCATTAATTTTTTTACCCTTTGAAGCAATATCTTCAATTAATTTAATAATTTCAGCTATCATTTTAGTAACTTTAACTGTAAAATCAGTGTTTGGAGAATTAAATATTGTCTCTGCCACTTTTTTTGCATCATCAAAAATAAGTGTCAATATATCCTTTTGCTCTTCATTTAATTCTACATTATCCTTCTTTTTATCAATCTGCTCAATTGTTGGTACTAATTTATAGACTGTATCTTTTACTTCATCTACTCTTTCAATCATTTTGGGAACATTCTCAATAACTGGAAAGAGTTGCTTCAATTCTTTATTCTCAATAACGACGGAGGTCATACTTTTAATATTATTTAATTCAATATTACTTAATTTATCTTTTATTTCTTCTACTGACATTCTCTATTCTAAATACAGAAAATTATTTAGAATTCATAGAATCATATGATAATAATATAATCGCTACAAATGCAAAACATAATCCTACCATCTTTAATGTACTTATTTTTTCTTTAAAATAAAATAATCCAATTGCTGTCACAAGTAAATCACTTATCACATCCCATAAAATATTCATAACAGTCATTGTTTCATATTTCAAAGATTGTAAAAATAAAACGGGCTGTAATGAATAAATTAACATTCCAAGTGGAACGATAAATTTTAAATGAATTTTTCCTAATGAATATTCTTTTAAACCTGATAAAATAAATGAATCTATTAATGCCATAAATGTAGCAAATGTTATTGGAATTAATTTCAACATTATAATCTATAAATTGCGTAACAAAATATATAAAGTATTTTATTACGATATTAGGTATAATGGGTAACAATACTTCTACTGTTGACCCCGTTCATTTACGAATTTATTCAAATATTATACAAATTACAGATCCAATTAAAAGAGTTCAAATTATTAATACATGTTTAGCGTCTATTGAATATGTTAATTCTGCTAAACGTGGTGGTGTGTATAGTTATCTTTTGAATTATATATCAACTGTTAATTCTGGAGGAAATCCTCCTTTGCTTCCGGGAGAACATCAACAAACTTTACCACAACAACCACAATATAATACAACAATACCACGAACTCTACAACAACCCTATTATCATTCTGGTCCTGGTGCCACACATCCTTCTTTATTAAATGCTCCTAATGCATCTACATATGTTCAACCTTCAAAACAAAATACATCACAATTAACAATACATTCAGATAATGCTCCTAGTTGGAAAGTTATTACTGAAACTCCTAAACAAAAAGCTATTTCTTATTTTGCTTCATGTCTTGAAGTATTAAATATTCAAGAAGAAGTTGCGTTAACGGAAGATTCCCTTAAAAAAGCATATAAGAAGGCTGCATTAAAAGCACATCCTGATAAAGGTGGTTCTGAAGAATATTTTGAGGCAGTCACGCGTGCATATGCATATCTAAGTGAAATTCTAAAATATATGAGTTCAGGAAAACGTACAACTTCCAATCTAGATAATATTAATACTATTCATTCCAATCGTGACACTGAAGCTAAACAGTGGGAATATAAATCCGACCCTATTCGTCTTAATCCTAAAAACTTAGATATGAATGCATTCAATAAAATGTTTGAACAAACACATATGCCTGACCCTGATTCTGATGGTTATGGTGATTGGCTTAAAAATAATACTCAAAATGATAATACACCTAAATTTAAAGGAAAATTTAATCGCGATGTTTTTAATCGCATGTTTGATGATGAATCTAAAAAATCACAAACTCAAAGTAATAATTTAATTATTCATCCAGGTCAAATGGCTCTTACTTTAAATCCTACAAACGGTGTTGATTTAGTAATGGACCGACCTAGTTCTTTTACTGCCGCCCCTAATTCTAAATTTCAATATACCGATTTACGTGGTGCTTATACAACTGATAATACTGTATCGGATAAAGTTTCTAATGTTCAAGTTACTGAAAGAAATTATGAACAATATCGTGCTAATAGAGAAAAAGCTCCTGATCCCTTTACACAAACAGAATTACATAGTATTCGTGATTTTGAACAAAGACAAAAATCAGCGGATGAATTACGAGAAAGAAAACGAGCAGAAATGGCAGTAAGAAATCAACAATATTTTGACAAAATGAAACAACTTGTTATTACGGATGGTGCTACTAATTTAAATCAGGGTAAACTAACATATTAGTAATAATGCGTATTTAATTTATATAAAATCATATTTGTTTGCTTTAGAGTATGTCTACCTTGGAGCAGGCATTAGAACTATTAGAATTTAAATCGTTAGACGATGTTACGGTTGAATCTCTAAAATCTTCTTTTAGAAAAGTTATTAAACAATCTCATCCTGACAAGGGTGGACATGATACTAATTTTGATAATGTTTTATCAGCATACGTCTACTTATCAAAAGTATTACGACGATTAACTGGTGGACGTACTTCTATGGTTTCTCTTCATGTATCAGATGTGATTGAAGAAAGAGAAAATCAATTTGTAAATGAATTAAATAATTTAGTAAATGATATTTATGATAATATTGATAAATCAAATCATGATGAATTTAATAAACAATTTAATGAACAATTTGAAAAATATCATCAATGTGATAATCAAACAGGATATGAATCATGGCTTCGTGAAGAAACTAAAACAGAACATATTGATATATCTGAAAATGAGTTAAATCAACAATTTGAAAAATATTGTAAATTAGGTAAACCTGATGTTACCTCTATTGTATTACATCTTGATGAAATGGCAATTGGCTCTCGTGGAATGATGGGTACAGCTTTAATCCAAAAAAATGACATTAATTTTACATCTAATATAAATGAACGTCCTGAATTTACTGATCTATACTCCGCGTATACATCTGATAATACTATTTATGATAAAATTCCTGAATATAAGGATACTATAAAATCATTTGAAGAACTTCTTAAAGAAAGAGATATTGAATATAAAACTGAGTTAGAAAGAGATCTTGAAGCAATAGCTTTATATGAAAAAAGAAAATTAGAAGAAGAAAAAGAACATAAACAAAAAATAGCAGAATATTTTAAAATAAATTCATCAAGTGTATGGGCAATTCGTTCTACAGAGAATTCCAATAAAAACGATTCTTTTATTAAACAATTTTAAAAATTTATTCTATTTATTTGTTATTAATAAAATAATATTAACAAATATCTATAATGTCTTCAAATAAAATATACATGATAAGGACTGTTTTTTTGAAATAAGATATATTAAAATAAGAAAAAAACAAAAACATAATAGTATATTAATAAAATAGATATGGACTCATTCCAGCGGTTATTATTTATTTTAGGGATTTTGATCCTCATAGCAATTATTTTTGGTATTTTTTATTCAAAAGACCTTATCAAAAACAATCCATTTTTAGATAAAAATTTAATTAACAGAGGTACAGACAAACCAGCTCTTTGGTTATTTTATCCATCCTCCGAGGTAAATAGCCGTCAATGGTTAGATTTTGGTTCTAGATCTACACGTGCTTTAAATATTCCATTTTTAAATTTATGTTATGAAAGTATTATAAAATATAATAAAAATGATTTTAATATTCGTGTAATTTCTGGAGTACCAGGTATAATAGAATTATTAGGATATGACAATCTTCCTTCCGGTTTTAAACAACATGGTGATATTACACCAATTGAAGAAGCAGAAATGAATTGGATCCGAAGTGCCATTTTGAGAAAATATGGTGGACTATTTTTGAATCCAGCTACAATTTGTTTAAAATCATTTGGAAATTTATCAAAAAATGATGTTATTTTTTTCGGAACAGATTTAAATGAAACATATGCTGGAAAGAATGGAACAACAACACCTGGTCTAAATGCTTTGTGGATTTCAAAACCAAATCATCCTATGATGGTTGAATGGGAACAAGTTTGTTTTGACAGAATTAATCATAAACGTGGTGGTCAAAATATTAGAGGTGATTACCGATGGGATTTTGTTCGTTTTTCAACAGAATATCCTAATGTAATTGTTGATCCTTCAGTTGAAGGATTAAGAAAGAAAAATGGTAAAAGAATTCAATTAGAAGATTTACTTGCTACAGGTACAGAAGGTAATTTACCATTTGATGTAAATAAAAATGTAGTATATATTACATTTCCTTGGAATGAATTACGTGATCGTGAAATGTTTGGATGGTTTTTAAGAATGAGTGAAAAACAGATTATGGATTCCGATATTGCTGTTAAATATTTATTACAATCTTCATTACAATAAACGATGTAATAATATTATGAATTTTTAAATAGAATAGACATTTTATCTGCTTCAGTGAGTGTTTTGTATACAACATTTTGTAATGCTAAAATACTTGTATTTCCTTTACAGTAAGAAATCCAAGAATTTATTAGAAATTTATGAATAAGAATATTATCTTTTAATGAATTATTTCCAAATAAATTATTAATTACTTGAAAGCTTTCAAGAATATCTTCATAGGCATATCCTCTTTTCCAAATAGATAATAAACTTCTAATAGCACCTACTGAGTCATTCATGGACATTGATGTTAATAATGGAATGAAATCTAAATAGAAAGGTGAGGAACATAATGTTTTAACAGTATTAATTGTAATCTTTTCATTTAATGTTGTGTGAATATCTCTAATTAATTTTAATAATCGTACTAAATCACTAATATTATTTCCAGAAATATTGACAATCCAATTCCATATTTCATCTGTAAATTCATGAGATTGTGGCATATCAACATATCGTAAAAATGGTTTCATATATAAAATAGAATCAATAGGATTCATAGAAATATGAATACATCGTGAACGTAAAGCTGGAATTAAATCATCTTCTGATGTACCAATAAATATAAACTTAGTAATATGTGAATATGACTCCATTGGTCTTCTTAGAGCCTGTTGTGATATTTGTGGAAATGTATCAACATCATCTATAACAACCCAACGAAATATATCATTTCCAATAGCCATTTGACGAATAAACAAACTAACTTGACCTCTAATGGTTTGAATACCTCTATCTTGTTCTGGACCTAATAGTAAACATTCATCTAATGTTTCTAATCCCCATAAATGTTGTTTTGGTCTTTTTTTTTCTTTCGCGTATAATTGTAATAATTCACGCATTAATGTTGTTTTACCACATCCAGGTGAACCTGTTATAAAAATATGACTCCGTGAATGTAATTGATTAACACATTCTTTCCAAACGGATTCTTGACCCACTAAGGATGTCATTATTATTTGATTCTTTATTATACTTTAGATTCTTATCTTAAATACTAACTTAAACGAGAATGATAATTTTAATTTTAAAAATGTCTAGGGTTCCCAATAAATCACTATATGATATCTTAGGCGTAAATAAATCACAGTCATGTAGTGAAATTAAAAAAGCATATTTAAAATTGGCAAGAACTCATCATCCTGATAAGGGTGGTGATGCTGAATTATTTAAAGAAATGGTTAGAGCTAGTGAAATTTTAACAGATGAAAAAAAACGAAGATTATATGATGAATTAGGTGTAACTGATGATCACGTGCCTGAACAACATGGTAATTTCCCAACAGGGTTTTCATTCCCATTTGAAGTAAATTTAAATGATTTATTTGGAAACATGTTTAATAATCCACCTGTTGGTCCTCAAAGAAATAATGTACGTAAAGGCAGAAAACCAGCACCTGCTATACAGCAAATACCAATCACTTTAGAGCAATTCTATATTGGTCATTCATTTGATATTAATATTAATCGTCAATCATTTTGTTTACATTGTGAACATACTGGTGCTAAAGTAAAAGAAATTTGTAAAAGTTGTGGTGGAAGTGGGGCAATTACACAATTAGTACAATTAGGTCCAATGTCTATGCAAACAACAGGTCCATGTATGGACTGTCAAGCGAAAGGCGAACGTATCATTGAAAAATGTATGAAATGTAATGGAACAGGATATAATTCAGATAAGCGTACATTAAATGTTAAAATTATTCCTGGAACACGTTCACAGGAAACTTATATTTTTCCAGAGGTATGTTCAGATCAACAGGCATATGAACGTCCTGGAGATGTCCATATTATTATTACAGAAGATACAAATGATGTTGGATTTAAAAATTTTAAACGTATTGGACAAAATTATGAACATCTTGAAACAAAAATTAATATTAATTTATCCCAAAGTTTAATTGGTGGTGTTGTTAAAATAGAACATCATCCTGGTTTTGATGAAGGTTTGTTTATTAAAATCCCTCAGGGTTCATTTCAAAATGATAAATATATTTTAAGCGGATATGGTATGCCCTTACCTGGAAATATTGGAAAATATGGTGATTTACATATTATTATTAATGTTGTAATTACAGATTCTGAACGTGTACATTTTAAGAAAAATGTATATAATGTATTACATCCTATTCTACACAATCCTGATAATGATATAAATTGTCCTGAAGATTTAATCAATGATGATTTATATTTAAGTAAATAATAAAATAATAAATATTATTTTTAATTTAACAAAACTTTAAAAATAATATATTTGATAATTAACTATGATATTCTTTATTGTGTATTACGGATTTTAGCATCTGTAAAAGCAACATCGGTTTTCCATTCAGGATTTAGACCAGCTTTAGCGTAATCCATAGAGGAATTTAATAACATACCCTTACTGGGAAAAGGTGCCATTCCACCACGTTTGCGATATGATTTACGATACTTTTTAGATTGGCGTCTCTTATTCTTTTTGGTAGCAACACGTTTCTTGTTCTTTTTAGAAACTGATTTCTTTCTGCGACCACCATTTTGGTCTTTTAAACCTCTAACATCAGCAATAGCTTTATCAATTCCACCAATGTGTGCCGGACCACGTAAAGCTTCGGGTAGCATAGACTGATCAATAGCGGATAGAGGAGCACCAGCACCACCATGTTGTCCTTCATGATATTTGAAATAATCAGCTCCTTGTCCTAATGACATGCGAGAAGGCCAACTTCCAGATAAATGATAAGATAGAGGGGCCATTCCACCACGTTTGCGATATGATTTACGTTTCATACTACGTTTTAATTTTCGGGATAAAGTGCGTCTAGATTTTTTAGGCATTTCTATATAGTATTATGATAAAATTTACTCAGTTTCCGGATAGTAATTTTTAAGAAAAAATAGATATCTAAAGTAGAAAAATGAACGCTCCTGAATGGACTGATAAAATTTCAGATAATACACTTTGTGGATATTTCTATGTTTTCTTTATTATATTTTCAGTTTGGGCTGGTTTATCATTATTAGGTGGTGTTTGGATTTTTGTAACTTCAAAGTTATCTCTTGGGGCATTAATTTCAATTATTTTTAATATTATTCTTTCGTTTGGTATTTCAGCCACTTCAGCATTGTTCCTTTACTTGATTTGCGAGCGTTCTTTGAAACCTGAGATGAAGAAACAGGAGAAGAAAGCTCAAGTTGTGTCAGGATCTGATTATGTGATAATGTAAATACTATTTTACCTTTTTTAGCTAATTTTTCTGATATTTTTTCTAAACGTGTTGATTTCTCAGATAGAATAACAAAAGCATGTGTACATTCTTTTTCTATTCTATCATCTCTGATAATTTGAGCAATTCTTCCATGTTTCATCCAATCTGCTCTAAATATTTGTGTATTAATATGTAAAGATTCCGCCCATTCTTGAATATAAATAGAAGAATTACCATCAGAATGTAATAAAATCTTATTTGGTATTTTTCCAATTTCTTGTAATATTAGCATTAATCCATTATCTCGCAAATCATCTTCAGATATTTTATTACTATATCCAAATATTCCTAATATTATTACGTCTGGTTTATATAAAGTATCTTCAAGTACAGATGACATTTTTTCTGTAAATTTATTTATTTAATAAATATTTCAATTTTTTAATATTATATTTTACGAAACATAATCATAAATATATTTTGACAAAATAAATGAAATTAATAATGCACAACAATGGTTCGTTATAAATGAAAATACTAAATTTCGCCTATGTATATCTAAATATAATGCAAATATTGTAAATATTATTGTTAATAAAATGATTTCTTTAAAATTTAAATGTATCATATTTGATTTTAATAATATATATTATTATTATTTTAATACATTTGGATATTTAAAATGTCGATTTTTACGACATATAAAAAATAGACATTTTATTTATCATAAAAATATCAAGAGAAACATGAATAGTTATAAAGCCTTTATTCTGTAAATATTCTATAATAGGTTCACTTACATCATTATAATTATTTTCAAATCCAATAACATCTATAAATACTTTATTAAAATTAATAGATTTAATTACTTCAAATTCTGCACCTTCAGTATCAATTGATAAATAATTTATATGTTTTATATTATTTTCATCTAATATTGTTTCTAGTTTTTTAGTTTTTACTTTAATAACTTCTGTAGTTGAACCCATTTGAAGATTCTCATGTTGTAATCTATTAAAATGTCTTATATCAAAATTGTCTTTAATTCCTGAAATCATTTCAGTATAACCTGTATTACACAAAAAGTCGGTTTCTCCATCATTATTACAAACAGCGCAATTTAAATTAATATTATTTGGTCTATTATTTACCAACCTATCAAACACTTTTTTAATAGGTTCAATATTAATTCCAGTCCAGTTATTATTTTTCTCAAAATAGAGTGTATTATTAATACTTATTCCATCATGTGCACCTACGTCCACATAAAATCCATTTTTATAACCCTTGAATATATTAGTTTCTAAATATCTATCTTGATTATCTTATGAATAAAACATTATATTATATTTTAAAAATATATAAAATATATTATTTATATAACGCAAATATATAAATAATAATTTTATATGTCATAAAAATCGGCATTTAAATGTCCAAAAGTGTAATAAAAAAATAATAATAATAATTACTTTGATATTTTTTATGGGGAATTTTCATATGCCTCTTGTAGAGAAGCTAGATTTACTTTACGTTTTTGAATTTTACCAGAAACAATATATAATGAATTTTCGGTTTGAATAATAAAATCATCACCAACCTTAAATAATTTTTTAATTAGAGAAGTAAATTCATCTTTTGACTTAACAAGAATACGTTCTTTTGTATCAGGATCTTCACCTAAGAAGGCGGTGTTATTAGAAGTTTCACGATAATAATCTAACATAATAGCACGGTCTTGTGCCATTGCTAATTTAGCAGCTTCTACCAGAGTTTGAGCGGATGGAACAGCAACAGTAACATTTTGTGTAGATGACTGATTATTATTAGAAGCCGGAGTTGCCATATCTATGTCTGAAAATAAACTATAATTCGTTTTATACTAATTAACGCGTTACCGTAATTCTTTATATTGTATTAGGATTATACAATACTCTTGAATGATGTTTATCAAATATTTTGTTTAAGAATGTATATGCTGTTCTAATTTGTTCTAATTGTCTAGCACCTGTTATAATAATACGCCCTGTTCTGAAAATACTCATTGTAATTCTTTTACATTCTCCATCGCCATTTCCTGTTCCTTGACCTTTACAAATTGTATTACAATTACAAATTCCTGTTCCGTTATTATTTGTATTAAAGAAGAATTTAGTATTAACACCTTGATAAATAGTTTTTTCAAGCATACTAAATAAATTATATTCATCAACCAAAATTTTATGTAACATATCTTGATTGATAAATTTATTAATAGCATAATCAGTATTAATTAATTGTACTGAAAATCTATGAATGGATGGTTTATCTTTAAAGGGAGATTCTGGTAATGATAGAATAATGGAAAGAAGCCATTCAATTGCTTCTCTCGCGAACTCTTCTGAAGTAACTCCTGTCATTTGAATTCCACCGTTTGCGAATAATTTAACATTTAGTTCTTTCCATTTTATATTAGTATCATCTTTCACTTCTTCTTTTGTTTCTTCAATTATTTTTCTTCTTAAAACCATTGTTGATTGATTAAAGAAAGATTTTGATGTTATCTTTCTATTTGTAAATATATCTTTGTAACTTGTTCCAAGTACCATATTTTTATGTTCATATTTAAGAATTCCTTCATCAGGATACCATATTGGTATCATAATATTAGGTAACGAATTGAATAACTTTTCAAGATTAATTTGAGTACCCCAATGTGCGGTAATAACCATAGTTGAAATACGTAAATTTGTCTTAGTATATGCTTGCATTTTATAAACGATTATCCTTTATTTTCAGAAATTTTAATTTCAATTTTATGTTTAAATTCTAAAATTAATTTTATTAATTGTTTTTCAGCTTCTTCATGTAAGTTCATACAATCAATTATTAAAGGATACAATAAATTTATTCTATCAATAATTGATTTATCAATAAATTGAAATGTATCCGATAATAATAATAATTCAAAGATAATAGTTTGATAATCAATATTTTCATCTCTTATAATATTTATAACTTCAGATGGATGACAATTAATATATTTCCAAATACGTTGTTCAATCTCACTTTTTCTTAAATGTTGTCTTAAATCTCCTCGTGTAATTGATGTGAATAAATCATTTGTTTCATTATTTCTATTAGGTGGATCATATCTAATTTTTAATAAACGTTGACGTAATTTTGGATGAATACGACTTTGTGAATTACAAATTAAAATAACACATATATTCTTAGGGTCCGTATTTAAAATTGTCTGAAGAGATAATTGTGCAGCTTCTGTAAGAGTTTCACATTCATCTAAAACTAAAAATCGTGGTGCTATTTCCATTTCTGTTCTCCAATCTACTCGTAAAAATGGGAATACTTTTTGTCTAATTGATTCTAAACTTCTTTCATCTGCTGCATTCATAGATATAGACATTAAAGATTTACGATTACCCCATATCTGTTCAACCAACCAGGAAGCACTTGTTGTCTTTCCTGAACCAGGTGGACCGAATAATAATAAATGTTGAAGTTTAGTAGGATCTTTTAAAAACATTGAAAAACATTTTCTAACTCGTTCACACCAAAATGTTGTATCCACTGACATATATATACTATTGTATAATTTAACTTAAATGCTTTTTTAATTCTTTAAGTATTACTTATTATTAAAAATCAAAACAACTTAAATAAAATCATAATAAAAAAATTAGTGTAATATGAGTGGAAGAGGAAGAGGAAAACGTGCTACATCTAAACCTGTTGATTCATCTGATAATGATGACAAACCTACTAAAAAAACAACTAAGAAAAAACAATTTCCCGTTGTAGCCGTTATTACTCCTGATGGAATTGAAGGAAATTTACTATCTACAGGAAAAAGGCCACTCATCGTTCATTTACCCATACAAAGTAAAGATATTCCTATGAATGATATGCCTATCGCTTACGACCCACATCCACCTACTGATGCTGAACCATATGATAGTAATGCAGATAATCCTTTTTATGATGAAGTTGAACAATTACAAAACACTTTACAAAATGATACTACTTCTAATGAAATTATTTCATCTAATACCGATACTAAAAATCCAGAACAAGAAATTGACTACTATAACTTGAAATCAACCTTTCTAATTCAATTCAAAGATTCATCAGAAATTAAAACAATTCCAATGAAATCTGATTCAGCATGTTATTGGTGCTGTCATACTTTTACAAATCGTCCTGTTGTTTTGCCCATTCGCGATACTGGTGAATATCTTATCGTAACAGGTAATTTTTGCTGCCCAGAATGTGCTGTTGCTTATCTTTTTGATATGAAACAAGACGCACATACACGTTGGGAACAACTTTCATTATTATATCGTGTATACAGTGATGCCTGTAATGGTAAAATTCATCCAGCTCCTCCACGCACTAGTCTTAAACTTTTTGGTGGAGTATTATCTATTCAAGAATATCGTTCTATTATTACTTCACATAAAATTAGAATTGATGTACATCTTCCACCTATGGTAAGTATTCTTGCTACAATGGATACTAAACCTATTGATTTCTATGATACCAATTTAACTAAAAATGTTACTGAAACTGTTAAAGAACGTATCCAAAAAGCTGAAGAAGTACTGCGTCTTCGTAGAACTAAACCCCTTAAAGCATGGGAATCCACACTTGACGCATGTATTAATCTTAAAATTAAACATGTACCCAATAATAATATCACTACATTATAGTCTTAAAATATATATTAGTACTTATAGATACTACCTATATATTCATTTAAAGTTTAATTTATAAAAAATTGATTTAAAATACAGCTTAAAATAATTCAATAGAATATTATTGATAATAAGATGTCTTCCATTCGCTCTATTCTTATTCGCACCTCTATGAATAATGTTCAGGCTGAAATGAGTCGTTTAGAACATTGGTTGAATAATCTACCAGATGATACTATTTTAAATTCATCATCTTCATTACAACCTCAAAATAATAATGATTTAAATAAAATTATTGAACATTTAGATAAACTATCAAAACAAATAAATGTACAACAACATACCTTAAATCACATTATTGATAGATTAGATATTCTTGAGTCTACAGAAAAAAATCAAAATAATTTTAATTCATGGGACAACCAATCATCTTCATTAAAAAATATTGATATCGATGAATGTATTGAATATGATAATCAATCATCTTATGTATCCGATACCACATATAATCAACAAAATGAATACGATAATCAATATTCATCTGTTTTACAACAATATGATGAAATTACAGTTGTAAAAGAAAATAATATAGATATGGATAATAATGTTAATAGAATTGAAGATATGACATTTCCAGTTAAAAATGATAAACATATAGAAATTAAAGAAGAAAAAATTAAAGTCAAAGAGGAATACGTTGAAGTTAAAGAGGAACAAGTTGAAGTTAAAGAGGAACAAGTTGAAGTCAAAGAGGAACAAGTTGAAGTCAAAGAGGAACAAGTTGAAATTAAAGAAGAACACGTTGAAGTCAAAGAGGAACAAGTTGAAGTCAAAGAAGAACATGTAGAAATTAAAGAAGAACACGTAGAAGTCAAAGAGGAACAAGTTGAAATTAAAGAAGAACACGTAGAAGTCAAAGAGGAACAAGTTGAAGTCAAAGAGGAACAAGTTGAAGTCAAAGAAGAACACGTAGAAGTCAAAGAAGAACACAACAAAGAGGAACACGTAGAAATTAAAGAAGAAAATGTTGAGGTTAAAGAAGAACATGTAGGAATCAAAGAGGAAAATGTTGAAGAAGAAGAGGTTAAGGAAGAAGAGGTTGAGGAAGAAGAGGAAGAAGAGGAAGAAGGTATAGAATTAGAAGAAATAACATTTAACGGCATTAAATATTATAAAGATAATGAAGGATTTATTTATAGTATTGATGAAGATGAACAGCCATCTGATACTGCGGTTGGTTATTGGAAAGAAAAAACACAGTCTATTAACTTTTACAAAAAGAAATAACTACTTAAAATAATAATATAGATATATGTCAATGGCAAGCATAAAATCATTTATTTTTATTAAATCTATAATTTTATGGAATAAAATGACTGAATATTATAAAAATATAAAAAATAGATTTACGGATTTTTATAATTATATTCATTATTATTTCAAAGGTGATAATCATAAATGGGTTATTATTCCTGGACATACTCTGCCTATATCTCTTAATAATATTTATAATGAAGTAGACAGTGAATGGTTATATAATAATTTATCAAATACATTATTTTATATGCAGAAATCTGAAGAGGATTATAAATTATTTAAATTTTCATGGTTATCTGCTAAGATTGTACTTATTTTACATGGTGAACAAGATAAATCATATGATATTGATAATTTTTTAAATAATTTTAAGTTATATACTGTAAAGGATAAAATACCAGATTTATTTACGATATTTATGATATGGTGTATTCATACTAAGCATTGGTTTAAGAAGAATACTTATGTGGAATTTCATATAATTGATGATAATGGTGATGAAAGAATTTTATACGCAGAAAATACTGAATTGAAAATTGAGAATAATAAGATTTATGATATTGTTAAAAATAAAAATTGAAATTAAATTCAATTTAAAGATAAATAACCTTTTCTAACTTTAGATACTTATCCAAGAATGGCAAGTTTGTATAATCCTACAATTAACTCGCCTATCCCTACTGGGTCATGGACACTCTACTTCCACTCCCCAGCAGAAGAGAAATGGACCCTTGCTTCTTTTACGAAATTAGGTCCAATTGTCACTTGGAATGATTTTTGGAATATTATCTCCGAACTAAATTCTGAACTATTTTCCGATGGAATGTTTTTCCTAATGCGCGATCCTTACCCACCTCTTTGGGAAAACAATAAAAATGTATATGGTGGATGTTATTCATTTAGATGTGTTAGAAATAACGCATCGGATACTTTCATTAATTGTATGATTGCTAGCATGTTAAATTCTATCTATATAGATCCCAATAACACTGTAAATGGATTATCAATTAGTCCTAAAAAAGATTTTAATGTAATAAAAATTTGGAATACCGATTCAAAAAAATATAATAAACCATCTGATGTAAATAATGAATTATGTCAAAATATTATTTACACAGCATTTATTGAAAAAAGAATGTAATTATATCTTATAAATTATCTAGTATATACTTACTTTCATCATCTAATATAATTTCATCATTTTCCGATATTATTACTGCAGGCATCTCACCCATATATGTTGTATATCTTTTGTTTAAATGATAATAACGTCCAGATGGATAAAAAATAATCATATATTTATTATATTTTTTTATGAAGTTACAGATATCATCATAAAAAGAATAATCAACTACATATTTCTTACCACCTATTACTTGTTCTTTTGGACAAATACAACTTTTATCAACTTTTCCTAAATATATATTTTTATTTTCTACATAAAATCTTCTTTCTAATTGTGGAACTTTATATATATATTTATTTGAACTATATCGTAATCTATCTTGTTCTTTATATAATAAATCATTATATTTCTCATTAAAGGCTTTTTCTTGAGCTTCTGATGTGAAATATTCCATTATATTTTTATATTATATAAATATTTAGACCTTTTGAGCACGTGAAGTTACATCTGTTTTTGTTTTTTGGGGCGCTAAAACTAATCTAACCTCTCCTAAATTTGCAACCATATATCGCAAAATCAATGGGTAATCATTTTTTAAATGAATTTGGGTGCTTGCACATAAATTTGTACATTTTGTAAAAAGAACCAAATATTTTAATTCAAATACACCTTGGACAATATCATTTGTATTACGTTCTACCTCTATACCACTTTGATTATTTGACATAATTACTGTTTCTCCGTCAACAAAATCACCTACACATCTAAAAATTAAATCGGAATTTGAACTGGTAATTTCTAATTTTTCGGCTAAAGCATTAAAATCACGACAAATTTTTTGAAAATCAGATGATGGAATATGGATAATTGAAGTAAATGAAATATTAGGAAATTGAATTTCCTCTACACTTGTATCAAATAATTTAATCATCCATGTATTTGTTGTACCCTTTTCTGCATTTTCGGCACGAATGCCTAATTTATTTTGATTATTTGCTGGAAGAAATAAAGTTAAACTATCGTGATTGCTTAATGTTTTAATTAATTTGAATAAATAAATCATATTGATACCAAGAACATATTTAGCGGGGCAATAAAAGTATTCAAAACGATCCGCATACAAACGCAAATATGTTAATACAGTATGAGTTTCATCCATATCAATAACCTTGATACCAGTTGAATCAAATTCTAAATTTGCTTCTGTTAATATTTCCTTCAATGCTTCTATTAATGTTCTAAAAGCCGAGGACTGTACTGTCCGAATCTCAAATAAATTTCCATTTGCGTTTGGACGAACACCTTGTGCGAGACTCATTATGAGTAATTCTCACGATTGGCTTTAGACTATTATTTTTACAAATATTCAGGTTGTCCGGAATTTGTTATATCCCCATAATAAACGCATCTTATTTACGTCTTGTTTTACTCTTATCTTTTTTACTATTAATTAATTTATATGTAGCAAATAATACTAATGGTGTAATATACTTTGAAACAGATGTTACAAATCCTTCCATTACAGAGGGAACAAAACCACCTTTTGTTTTTCTTGTTTTACGTTTTCCTCCAATTTTTGGTCTAATTAGCATCCCTGATGCTTTTAATAAATCATGACCAGCTGGAGCACTTACTGATTCCGCATTTACATCAAAATACTTTAAAGGTAATGGACCATTTCCACCTTTCGTTCTTTTATTTTTATACGATTTTCTCATTCTCTATTTCTTCTAAACAATTTAAGATTTTTTTTATTATTTATTTTAATGTCAGCATTATCACGCCCATCTTGGGATGAATACTTTAAAGAAATCGTACAAGTAACAGCAAAACGCAGTCCTTGTCATCGTCTACAAGTAGGTTGTCTTCTCATTAAAAATAATCGTATTATTAGTCAAGGTTATAATGGATTTTTACCTGGATGTGAACATGTATCTATTATAAGGGACAATCATGAACAAGCAACAGTACATGCTGAACAGAATGCAATTTGTGATTGTTCTAAAAGAGGAGTATCATGTGAAGACTGTATAGCATATATTACACATTATCCTTGTATTATTTGCTGTCGTATATTACTTGCTTCTGGAATAAAAAAAATTAAATATATTTATGATTATAAAAATGACGAGTTAGTAGAATATTTTTGTAATAATATGAATGTCATCATAGAAAAAATTTGATTTCATTATTCTCATTTTAGAGTTTAAATATATTCTAAGACTTTACTTCAAGAATGGCTTCTCGTAAGTATCAAAAACATTCTCATCATCAGCATATTTTAGAATTACCTGATACTTATATTGGTAGTACTAAAACATCTGAAGAGACAAGATGGATTTATGATTCTTCTTCTAACAAAATGGTTTGGAGAAAACTCATGTTTAACCCTGGTCTCTATAAAATCTTTGATGAAATTGTTGTTAATGCTCGCGATGAATTTGTTCGTTCTACCACTACTGCTGGAATGACCCCCCTTAAACGCATTGATATCTGTGTCCAAACTCATAATGGTGATACGATAATTACAGTTGAAAATGATGGAGATGGTATCCCTATTGAAATGGATGAAGAAAATAAAACAATGATTCCTGAGATGATTTTCGGTCATCTTCTTACTTCAGGTAATTATGATAAAAAAGAAGAAAAAATTGTTGGTGGTAAAAATGGATATGGCTCTAAAGTCGCAAATATTTTCAGTAAATCATTTACAATTGAACTCAAAACTCCTTCATCTGGATTACAATATTCACAAACATGGCATGATAACATGTTCAAACGTGATGAACCTGTTATTAAAAAGTATTCTGGTTCAAAAGGTATGGTTAAAATTACATTCATTCCTGATAAGAATCGTTTTGATGGTTCTTTTACTGATATGGGAATTACTGATGATATGTTATCTGTTATCCATACTCGTGTAATTGAATTAGCAACTCTTGTTAGTAAGGATGTTAAAGTAACATGGAACGGAACTCCTGTTTCCTCTAATACCTTTGAAAAATATATTAAATTATTCCTGCGAGATGGAATGACAGGATATGCTTATGAACATTGTGGACCTCGTTGGGAAATTGGTGCTATTTTAGCACGTCATCTTTATTCTGATGAAGAAGAACTTCCTGAAGATAAACATATTTCATTTGTAAATGGTATTAATACTAAAAAAGGTGGTAAACATGTTGAAAATGTATCTCGTAAAGTATTATCAGACTTTTGTGATTTTGCCAAAAAAAAGAAAGTTGATATTAAACCAGGACAATTAAAACATTCTATTGTATTATTTATTAATAGTACTATTGTAAATCCTTCATTTGATTCACAAAGCAAAGAATTTCTAACCACTACAGCTTCTGAATTTGGTTCACGTCCAGAATATTCAGGTAAATTAGTTGAATCACTTGGTAAGCTTGGATTATTAGAAGAAGCTAAATTCTTATTAGAGGCTAAAGTACTTCGTGATGCTAAAAAAACAGATGGTAAAAAACGAAGTACTGTACGTGGTATTACAAAATTAGAAGATGCCCTTCTTGCGGGTACTTCTAAATCAAAAGAATGTACTCTGATTCTAACAGAAGGAGATTCGGCTGCTACTTCAGCTATATCAGGTTTAAAAGAAGTTGGTCGTGAAAAATGGGGTGTATTCCCCCTTCGTGGTAAACTTCTTAATGTACGTGATATTACTATTCAGAAATTTAATGCAAATGAAGAATTAACAGCAATTAAAAAAATTCTTGGTTTAGAACAAAGTAAACAATATAAAGATGTATCAGAATTACGTTATGGTCGTGTTATGATTATGGCTGATCAAGATCATGATGGTTCTCATATTAAAGGTCTTCTTATGAATTTATTCCACGCAGAATGGCCTGGTCTCCTAAAATTAGGATTTCTATGTACCCTTCTTACACCTATCTTAAAGGCATCAAAAGGTAAACAAACAATTTCATTCTATTCTATTCCTGAATTTAATCAATGGAAAGAAAATAACTCACTACAAGGTTGGAAAATTAAATATTATAAAGGTTTAGGCACGTCAACTCCTGCTGAAGCTCGTGAATGGTTCAAAGAATTACATGAAATTAAATACGAATGGGATGAAAAAACAGACGAGTCTATTAATCTAGCTTTTAATAAAAAACAAGCAAACGATCGCAAGGCATGGTTAAGTCATTATGACCCTAGTAAGATGCTTATTCCTGCTGATAATAAAGCATCATATACTAATTTTGTGAATAATGAATTAATTCATTTCAGTAACGCAGATAATATTCGTTCTCTTCCACATTTAATGGATGGTCTTAAGCCATCTCAACGTAAAATTATTTATAGCTGTTTAAAGCGTAATCTCAAAGATGAAATTCGTGTTGCACAATTAGCAGGTTATGTTTCTGAACATGCTGCATATCATCACGGTGAAGCATCTCTTAATAGTACTATTATTGGTATGGCCCAAAACTTTGTTGGTTCCAATAATTTAAATCTTCTTAAACCTGTTGGACAATTTGGTTCAAGATTACTTGGTGGTCAGGATTCTGCCTCTCCAAGATACATTCATACCTATTTAGAACAAATTGTTCAAACTATTTTCCGAAAAGAAGATTCTTCTTTACTAAAATATATTGATGATGATGGAGATATTGTAGAACCTGAATACTATTTACCAGTTGTTCCATTAGTTGCTATTAATGGTTCAATTGGCATCGGTACTGGTTATTCAACTGATATTCCACCTCATAAGCCTGATGATATTGTATGTCTACTTCGTCATCGTCTACAAGGTACAGTTGAAACTCTTGAAAATCGTCCTTTAGACCCATGGTGGTTCGGCTTTAAAGGGAAGGTTAGCCGAGTAGATGAAAATACATGGATTACTAAAGGTATTTATGATTTTGACGATAATAAAAAAACAGTAACCATTACCGAATTACCTGTTGGAACCTGGACTAAAAACTATAAAGCATTTCTTGATGAATTATGTGAATCAGACGAGAAAAAATCAAAAGAAGCTAAACGTGAAGCCAAAAATGCTGAAACAAGTAGCACAACTTCTTCTAAATCATCTAAAGATGATATTGAACCATGTGGTTTGAAAGGTTTTGACGACTTGTATAACGATATTGATGTTAAATTTGTATTATATTTCACGGAGGAAGGTTATGATAATATTAAAGATAATATTCAAAAGTTTGAAAAACAATTCAAATTAACTACTTCATGGAAAACTACAAATATGACATGTTTTAATACAGATTTTAATATTGTAAAATACAAAACAATTGGTGATATTTTAGAAGCATTTGTTGAAAAACGTTTGCCTATGTATGAAACACGTCGCATAACAATTTTAGACGTATTGCAAAAACAAATTACAGAATTAGATGCGAAACGTCGTTTTATTCAAGCAATTTTAGATGAAAAACTTATTATTCAAAAGAAAACAGATGAACAAATTATTGAAGGATTACAGCTATGTAATATTCCACCTTTATCTAATCCAGAAAAACCGGATGATTATGATTCATATGATTATGTTTTAAAAATGCGTATTGATCGTTTAAAACAATCTGCTATTATTGAACTTGATAAACAAATTACAGAAAAACAGAATGAAATCAATCATTTAGAAATGGAAACAGGTTCTTCATTATGGTTAAAAGATTTAGATGAATTTTATGAAGCATGGATCCGTTATTCTGAAGCACGAATTAATGATGCTACTGCTATTTCTAAATCCGAATCTGCTGATAAACAAAAAGTAGTTCGTAGACGTAAACCAGCTATCGCACATAAATAAAATTCTAAAAATAATATAATATTATTATATATTTTTTAGTAATTTACATCATTGGTTTGAAAGGTAATGATTTTGTACCGGCTGAACTCATATTTAATGGTTTCTCTAGGGGAATAGGTAAATGTGAAATATCATTTAAATAATAGTTATATTGTTCAATTTCTGATAAAATACGTGGTACTGACCATTTTACTACTAAATCATTTAGTTCATTAATCTGACCTTGAATGTTAAATGGATTATTTTTTGCATATTGTAAATACATTGCTCTCATAATCATCTTAATTTCATCAACATCCTGGTCATCTATAATGTATTTCTTAGGTCCACTCACACGATATACTTCTTTTTTAATTTCATTTTGAATAATGATAACATTCTTGCGTGTAAAGAAAGAATCTGATAAAGGGGTATGATCCCAGTTGCCCCGGAGCATATCACCAGAAAAGTTTACTTCGGTTTGTTTGGGATAATTAAATCCAGCGGAATCCGGTACGGTTGCACCGCTGGCAGAGGGTACAGAATTTAAATTGACACGTCCATTTTGACCCCCATAGCCATAGTTGGTATACGGGAGTTGAAAATCTGGAATTGGAGCACCGGCTGACGACATTCTATCCACCTATCCGTGTTTTTTTTCTAAGCTCCGAATATAGAAAAATGTCATCTGTACAGCGTTTCATTCGTCAGCTCCCTGCTCAATCTTATTTCAATGCCGCTACTGTTGCTGCTTCTCCTTCCACCTTAGTTTATGAATTTGTTCCTTCTGCTGCTAATGTTGTTGGTAACTACCCCCCTGGTTACATGCAGACTGCTTCTGCCGCTTTACAAGCCGCTATTAATCAAGCTGTTAATGCCGCTGGTGCCGCTGCTAATTTACAGCTCCGTGACATGGGCAAAACTATCTTCGCTCCTGTTTCTTCTCTCGCTGGTAACCAGGGTTTCTTCCGTCAGGTTCAGCTCGTTTTACCTGCTGCTATCTCTGCTGCTCAAGGTTTCATCGGTGGACCCGCTGGTTCTACTTTCGGCGTTTTAGGTGCTGCTGGTACTCCTGACGCCTACACCAACTTCCTCACCTTTTACGTCCCTGTCTCTGTTGCTGGTGTAAATTATGGACCCGTTAACTCTGCTTTATATAACTTAGCTGGAGGTCAGCTTTAAATTTTATCAACTATTATTAAATATAATAATGTTGGATTTTGGTATTATTACTATTATTGTTACTGCTACTATGTTAGTAATATTTACATTAACAAGAAAAAAATAAACTAGTTAATAATATAATATTATTGTTAATAAAATGATAATATTATATATTAGAAAATGTTCAATATCTATCTTGGAATTTACATAATCGTTTCTATTTTTGTAGTAGCAGGTGGTAGTTTACAACTATATAATACAAATCAATTAATAACAGCACTATTATTTTTTATTGGAACATTAACCATATTCATTATTTTTGGTTTAAAATGGTTTGGTTCCGATAAATCAATCTTTTCTAATGCTCCGGTTTCATGGCCTCCTACTTTAAATACCTGCCCCGATTATTTAACATATTATGGAAGAAAAATGCCAGATGGTTCTGTACAAGATACATGTATTGATTTAATTGGAGTATCTAAAAATGGCTCTCTTAAAGTATTTCCTAAAGATACAACACCACCAAGTAATGAAGAGTATTATTTCTCTCTTTCTACAAAAAGTTCTGATTTATCTTTAAAAAATATGGAATTATGTCAACGTGCATTAACATTTGGATTAACGTGGGAAGGAATTACAAATGGTGAGAGTTGTGTAGCACCTAATGGTTCTACTGTATCACCATCTTCATCCGGCTCATCAACGGGTACATCTGGATGTCCATCTTCATAGTGCGTTTAAATTTAAATAAAACTATCTACGATAAGAATGTGAAGTTCACTTCACATATGAGCATTCATAGTTTAGTGGTAGAATGACTCCCTTCCAAGGAGTTGGTACGGGTTCGATTCCCGTTGAATGCAACTATTATATTTTAATTTATTATAATAATAATTAAAATATAATATTTAAGAAATATATCAATGTAAAGAGTTAAAACTATAAAAAATATAGTATGGTTCGTACAAGTTTGCCTGAAAAAGAGACAACATGTCTTCATCCTGAAATTGAAAAAGCTATGTTAAATTGGTTAAGTACTCGTTCGCATCCTGCTTTTCTTTTAATTGGTCCACCAGGCGTTGGTAAAACAACAATGGTTTATCGTGTCTGTAAAGAAGCTAGTTATTGGACTCAAGAATTTAATGCCAGTCATACTCGTACAGGTTCAAGTTTTCGTCAAACTATTTTACCATTATTAATAGAAACTGGTGTTAGTAAATGGATTCATCCGTCTACTCCTAATGGCCGTGCTGTATTATTGGATGAAATGGATGGACTCTCACAGGGAGAAAAAGGTGGTTTACAGGAATTATTAGATTATTTAAAATCTAAAAGAAATTTTGCGGAAGATTGTCCTTTAATCCTTATTTGTAATGTGTTGGAAGGAAGAATTATGCAACAACTTTTAAAATACTGCTGTGTTCATTATGTTCAAATGCCTAAAAAAGAGAAATTAATAGAATTCTTTAAAAAAGAAATTTCAGATTCACTTTATCAATTAGGTGATATTCGTAAAGTTTCACAAAGTTTAATATATCAAGAAAAATTAAATGAAAATACACACTCAAAAGAGGATTCAATGGATAAAAATATACATGTAGCAATCCGTGCGGCATGGTTTACATTATTTGAGAATTGGGGTCAAAATGATGAACTAGATTTAGAAACCAAAGATGCGAATCTTGCAGGGCTATTATTTCATCAAAATTTACCCTTATTTTTAAAGAAAGTTCCATTTGATGTTTATGAACAAATATTAGATTATTTAAGATGGAGTGATCGTGCTGATTTTTGGGCATTTTTTCATCAATGTTGGAATTTACTTCCACTATCATACCGTTTAAAATTAAAATATCCTAATATATATTTACAAAAATATGAAAAACCAACTTATATTCCAGAACCATCTGAATTACAATATACATTGGTATTAACTAAACAATCTGCATTATTTAATGCCTGGAAAGAAATGAATCGTGTTGCAAATGAACATAATATTCCTTTTCGCTGTGTTACTCAATGGGCAACTCACCAAACAGGTAAAATTTATGATACATTGGGTGTTAAACTTGAATCTCAGAATTTAAATGAATTATCTTTAAAGGGGATTTCCTTCCTACCCTCTGAGCAGAGTGAATCAAAACCTGTTTCAACTCGTAAACGGGTAACTCGTGGTAAAAAATCAAATGTGAAGTAGAAGTTAACGATAATCCTCTAATTAAATCTACATTTGATACAAATAATACATTTGTTATATCTTGATTATAATTCTTAACTGCTTTCAGCAGTGAAAATAGATTGCTTTCTATTCTCTCTGCTTTAATTCCCATTTTATCTATTTCTTCAAATAATTGATAATAAATATTATCAAATGATGAATATATTATTATTTTACCATTTTTATTATTTTTAAGAATATCTAAACAAACGTCCATTTTATTCTTTGAAAGTATTTTATCTTCCATTTTTAATTGTATTAAACAACACATATTTGTTGTATTAATTACATTTCTACAAGTTGGACATTTTCCTCTTATTAATAGATTTTTTAAAATACATTTACCACAAAATATATTAAAACAACAATCTACCATTGTTGGATATTCACAATTATCTAAACATATAATACATTCATTATCTTTTATTTTATTTTTAATTAAATTATGTTTAGATGTAATTTGAAACTCTAAATATTCTTCTATACCTCTAAATGGTACACCTAATGCTTGAAATAAATGAGGTATTTTATTTGAATATATTGTTGGTTCTATATTTCTTGATATATAAAAACTAGATAATGTATTTAGTGTTATATTTGGACGACATTGTAATATTTCATTATTCATATCAGGAATATTTATATTTGAATAAATATAATCTAATGAATTTCTTAATACAATTAATCCTCTATTTGGATGTGAATATGGTAAATAGTTTTTTAAATAGACTGAAGATACTAATATACCTTCATATTGTATAGATTTTGAATCTATTAACCATTTATATAATTCTGGATGTAATATTAATTTATCTTTAACTAATAATAAATTATTTTTAATAATAATTGGATTTTTAAATAGTAATGGAATCCAATTATTTGTAATTAACCACAAAAATTGGAACTTTAGTTCTGGATCCGTTGAATTAATATAAATAGAAGATGCTTCATCTATAAATATGTTATTCCATTCTATATTTTTATTCGTTGCATATTCTTGAACAAATTTATAACACTTATTTGTTGTTAACACAAATTTACTATTTATCATATTATTTGCCAATTCATCACCTTTAATAATTCTTTTTGTTTCTATTGCTGTATATTTTATTGTTGTATGTAATTCTATTTCCATTTTCCATTGAGAAAATAAATGGTGTGGAACAATAATTAAATTTGTTGATGTTTCAGATAATTTTGAAATATTATAAGAATAAAAATATTTAGATGAATAATTATTTAATTCACACGACATTCTTGGATGTTTATCTGAATATGATGCAATATATGATAATATACTTAATGTTTTTCCAGTTCCTGCTGGGTCTCCTATAATTCCTATTTTACCATTAATTGCTTGATTTCCTTTTAAAAAACCATTTATCATTTTTTCTCTATAATTAATCATTCCATATACTAATGTTTGTTGATGTGGATATAATTCTGTTTTTATTAAAGATGATTTTGGAATTGTATTTTGTGAAATCGTATTATTATACACTGTATTTAATACATGTAATTTTTCAAATTGAAAATTATCAGCCATCTACTATTATACGTATTAAATATTTCATATTATACTAATCTTTAGGTTATAAGTTCAAATAAAAAGTTTGAATATTTTTTTGTTTAACAATATCGTTTAATTTATATTTGATTTCTCTTAATTTTATTTTCTCCATACCAATTAATGAATTATGTGATTCTCTTAAAGCATATTTGTCAACCGTATTATCTGTATGACATATTACTAATATTGTTTTCGTAGGATCTAATTGAATCATTGGATATTTATAAGAATCTAAAAATGATACCTCTTCAGCTTTTGTAACATATTCATCATATTTATGTTTATCTGAATATGATTTTCTCCATGCCATTGTTCCATTTGTTGCATGATTTGGTCCATGAGGACCAATTGCGTAAATCTTTTTACTATCTGTATAAAACATATACATCTCTGATGACCCTGCCAATTCCACCTTTGGATATTTTTTAAAAGCATTTACTACTGTTATTACTCTATCTACTGGATAGTAATCATCATCATCCATCGCAATAATTATATTGCCCAATGCCTCTTTATTTAATAAATTTCTTTTTGCTCCAATTTTCATTTTTTCATCTTTATAAATATATCTAATATTTGGAATTGTTTTTGACGCTTCTAAAAATAAATCTTCTACTTTATCTTTACCATCATCTATAATAATCCATTCCATCTTATCTTTTGGATAAGTTTGATTTTTATAGATCTCTATTAAAATTGGAATAAATTTACGTCTATTATATGTAGGTGTTACAACTGATACTTCTATCATTTTATATTTTTAATATAACTTTTTATTTAAACTAGTTTTTTTCATTTTTTATTGATACATTTTGAATTGTAGTAGGTAGTATATTAGTAATACTATTTATATTTTGTTTAGAAATATCATGAAGATGATCTAATTTATCTTTTATTCTCTCTAGTCCTTTTGTAAATATAGGTTGATTTCTTATTTTATTTAAATAAGGAAATGATGATTCAAGTGATTTATAATAATCATTCATTATTTCATTTAATTCATTTTTATCATTTTCAGATTTTGGATATGTAAATGGATATAATAAAAGATTCAGTAATGGATTAGTTGGCTTATATGTCGTAACTGGTAATAATGAAAATATAATTGGCATAATTCTTTGTTTAGAACGTTCAGACATATTATTTACATAATAATCATATCCAGCTTTACATAAATAATATCCACCTATTAATATAGCAATACCTTTTACCATCATACATATTATAAATGTAAATATGAAAAATCCAATACGTATGGGTACTGGATAAACAATCATTTCATTAGCAACCAACATTGCTACCATTAAACCAATAAAGGGATAAAAACAAAATTCAAATATCAGTTTTATAATAATCCATATTTTCTTAAAAATACGACTTATACTTAATGTATTAGGATCACCTTCTTCTTTAATTCCTAAATAAAATGGATCAAAATTACGTATCTCATCTTTAACAATATCCAATGTTGAAAATATTTCATCTTTGGTTGTACTTGAGTTTATTTTAATATCTACTTTATTTATAAAATCTTGTAGTACTTTATTTATATCATTTTGTGTTTTATTTTCTTTTATATATTTATCTGTTACTTTTGTCTGTAAAGTTGAATATAAATTAGAGAATTCATCTTGAAATTGCTTCTTTTCATTATCGGTTAATAATGTTTTTAATTTTATATTATTATCATCTTCTTTCTTTTTTATATTATTATTTTTTTGTTCTTCAATATATTTATTTGCTTCAGGGTCATCTACCAAATTATTAACTTTGTACGCAGCTTTATTTTTTAATTTTTGAAAAAAAGATAAATTGTCTGCCATTCTAAGACGATGATATATTTTAATAAATAAATAAGACCACATATCGGACAGTCATCTTCATTACAACGCATATTTTAAACCACCCATACCTGAAGCTACATTTACCCAATTTAGACTTTCAACATATACTGTTATATTATATTGATAAAAACTATTTGTAGGTAAAGGATATACATTTAAATCTAATTGAAAGTTTTTAATACGACTACTATTAATTGTTCCATGAGGCTGAATAGTAGGTGATGTTAATCCAAATGGATAAATTAATAATTCAGAATCTGGAAGTCCTTTTAAATATTTCCAAGGTACTACTTGTGTAAAATATTCTAATGGTTTTTCTTCCTGTAATAAATTACCATCGCCTAATACTGCAAATGTTCTAATAATGGAACGTTGTCCATTTAATACAAATTGTCCTGTAGATGATATAAGATTTACACTTGTAGTCCATCCACCATCTGATGCTATAAATGGTGGTTTATTAGGATTAATCCAATTAGTAAAATTAGTAATTTGATTACGATATTGTAATGAATCTGAACGTCTTGGTACAATTAATAATCTCTCAATTGGATTATGTGTATCTAATTGAACAATTTGTCTAGATGTTAACGCATCAAATTCATAACTTGTAACTTGTCTTACTAGGTATTGTAGTGGTTCAGTTGAAAATTGATTACGTTCTTCATCAGTTAAATATACATATGTCAACTGAATTCTTGGATTTAATGCCCATGTATTTAATAATGGTTTTGGAGTACCAATATCTGTTAAAAAATTATTAATAGTAACATCTGAAATATCAGATACAGCTGTATAGTATACATTTTCAGGTTGTAAACCAATTGGCGATGGATTATATTGGAAACCTGGAGCAACCTGATATCCATTTGCATCTAAAATCCTATATAGTTGATTAATTGGACGAAGAGTAATTCTTATTTCACATTCATGAAATTGTAATGATACTAAAGGTAATGATTCAAATGTTGATTCAGCAAACCAGAATGGTAAAGGAACCTGTAATGTTCTTCCACTAATTGAAGGACGATTTATATTTGGTGGAGTTGTTAATGAACCGCCTGGTCCATTATTATTATAAACTAATGGATAACCTACACCTGTAGAACCACCTCCATATATTCCATTGGCAGGATCATATAATTCTGGAATATTTCCAACTAATTTTTGCCATTTCTGAAATTGTCTAGAATCTAAATCACATTGTGCCTTTGTAATCATATAACTTCCATCAAATTCTTGAATTTTTTGACCTCCAATATAAAATCCAACATTCTGAATAATATGACAACCAATAAAATTCGTCCAAGCAAAATTATATTGTGATAACCTATTAGGAACTGATGTTACTACTGGCAATTCAATGTACTTACAATAAATATCAGGTAAATCAAATACAAAATATATATCACGAACTAAATCTGCAATACGTTGAATTTTAAAACGTATTTGTATAGGCTGTTCATATGATAAGTCTTGTGGGCCGTCCATTGCGAAAGTAACAGATTCCTCCGCAAAATGAGAATATTTTTTATAAGTTTTATAAAAATATGTAAAATCTGGATTACCACTTAGTAATACATTTTGTGCTCCGTAGGCAACTAATGAAAATAATCCGCCACCTGGCATTACTAGTTTTGTATTAGTTAATATGTATTATCCTTTAGACCTACATATTAACTAATTAAGTATTAATTAAAAGAAATATTTAATATGAATTTGCCCACCAAGTATCAGATAAATAAGGTGGGATATCTTTTGACATTGATGATGAATCCATTTTGGTAGATGGTCCTTCATTCATTAATTTTTGAATTTCTGCATAACATAAAGCATAACTAAAATAATTCAAACGACTAAACATACCTTTAACTGAACCAAATACATCAAATCCATTCTCATCAACAGATGGAACCATTGATTTCTTCAATGTAATTCTACGTTGACTAAAACAATAGATATCTTCATAGTTTTGATATGGAGTATATCCATCAAATGGTAATTTCTTTGATAAATTACCATTAATATATATTTCTAATGAATTATTTTTACAAACAAGTACAACATGTACCCATTTTCCGACTGGAAAATTTTCAACTTCTACATAATTATTCCATGTTTTGTATGTATTGATATATACACGTAATGTATTTGTATCGGAACGCATATATACACCGGGTGCTAAAAGTGGAAATTGGTTAGAATATCCTTTATGGAAAATATGTAATAAACCATATTCTTGTCTAAATGTTGAAGGATGAACATTTAAATAAAATGAATAACTGAATTCTATTCCACTTCGTTCATTATCTGAAACAGAAATTGGTTTTGATCCATTTACATTTGGATTTTGTGAAATAGAAATTGTTTTATCATCTGTGTTGTATGTATATGGTAATAATTCTTTACGATTTATTGATAAACGATTTATATATTTATAAATTATTTCAATAAATAATAACATAAAATAAATAATAAAAACCAATGCTACTGATAATAATAATTGTGGTACAATACCGGACCTTTCATTTGTAATATTCGTTCCACGATTTAATGATAGGTTAAGAGACATCCTAATTCCTTTTATGAAAATGTATTATTTATTTTTATAATTTTGAATCAACTGAAATATTTACTCCAATTGTAAAAAATGATTTAAGCCAATCAACAAAACTAGTAATTGGTTCTGGTCCCGCTATATAATTTTTATAAACTTGCTCAGGATTTAAAGCAGCATCGTACATTGTTGTTGTTGATATTTTTCCACCAAAACCACCGTATCCCAATAAATTAGCAGAATAACCTCCTGCATCTACCTTAAAAAAGCTTGGTAATACACATGAACGTGATAATTTACCATCTAAATATACATCTACCGTTTTTCCATTAACTGCTACCGTAAGATTTACCCAACGTTGTAATTCAATTTCTGGTAAATCACATAATGATGATGAATCTAATAATCCAGAATCAGTTTGTAATATATTGAATACAGAATTTAATGTTGATTTATCTAATGAATCACTTGTTTGTACCTGTGTATTTGTAGGTACGGATGTACCTTTTTCACGTGTATGTAATCGTATACTTAATTTTGGTTTATTTCCTCCTAAATAAATACGAATTGTATCAAAATTAGGACCACCAATACTTAATATTGATTTATTAAAACCGGAACGATATGACCAATTATTAATATAAATCCAAGTTGATACTGTAAACTCACCACCTTCATATAATACTGGTAAATTATTTGATGTTATTGTTATTGGTTTAATTGGATCTATATTTGCATCTTGAGTTTTTGATAATAAAACATAACTATTTCCAGTTCTAGGACCGAATAAATATTGATATAAATAATATAAACCGATTAATCCAGCAAAAAATATTAATACTGGAATTAATTTTGAAACTGGGGATGAACTATTATTTATGGCTTCCATTATTCCTGTCAAATACAAGGATATTATGTATTTCATTTTTAAGCATATGGTGTACTCCATTCAAATAAATTGTTATTTGGAGGTTTTGTAATAGTATCACATGGTAAACCGGAAGGACATTGAGCAAACAATTTAAGATTAGGAAAACTTATATTAATTTTATTATCTTCTAACACAGTATTTGTTGTATCAACATATTTAATCCTTTCACGTTCTATTTGACTGGGTGTTAAACGTTTATCATTAATTAAAATATGAATAACTAATCCATCTAATCCTTTATTACCAACAGATAAAGGACTACTTATAATTACTGGATAGTTTTCAAGTCTTTGTGATGCCACTATTTTATTATCATAAATAACATCAAAACGTCTTCCTTCACGTAATATTGCTATAAATATCCATTTTTGTTTTGGAATATGAGGAAGATCAATTATTTCATCTCTAATTGTCCCATTATCATTTGTTTGTATTCTTAAACGAGCCGATGTATTATCTTTTGGAGAAGGTGAGATTTCTAAATACCAATTATTTTCAATTTGTATTAATGGAATAAAACTATCCGTATATTTTGATGTTCTATCTCCACTATTTAATTTGAAAAAACCCATCACTGACGTACCATTTGTACCTAAAATTTTACTTTGAACAACATCTGGCATTACAATATCTTTCTTTTCCTTTAATTCTGTTAATTTATCTAATACATCATCATTACCAGAACTTGGATATATTACATAGATAATGATATATAATGTTATAAATAATAAAACTACTCCTAATAATATTTGTAAATATAACGACATTCTATCTAATATTTTACATTATTAGATATTATATCGGAAATACTTTTTTCTTATCTTGAAAAAATACTTTTACCTAATCTCATTAAAATTCTAATAAAGTCATTAATTTCATGAATATATTCATATATTATATAACCCAATAATATTAATAATAAAATGCTTAAAATAATCTGAAAAACTGTAGACATTTTATCTATATTTAAATCACATTTTAGTTTTTATAGCACATGATGATGAAGGTGGTATAGGTCCTGCTCCCATTTCTTTATTTGTACTTAATTTTGGACTAGCATATCTTATTTCTGATGTTGTTAATATTCTATTCCATATTTTTAAATTTCTTAATTTAGCAATATTACTTTCTATTCCTGATAATGGATAAATATCACCTTTTACATCTTTAGGTGATACATAAAATGATTTTGTTTTCATTAAATGTCCATTTATATATACTTCTAATGCTTTCTCCATAATTATTATTCCTAAACGAAATGTTTCTTGTACTGGAATATTTGGAATAATAACATTCTCCATATTATTATCTTTGTTCAAAACTGATATAATTAAATCATTTGTATCAGGTAATAATGCCACTGCCAAATTATAATTATCTAATATACCTAATAGTGTATCACTAGTTGGTGTCTCTTTTCTTGTTGCTCCACGACTAAATAATAGTCTGGGGTGTTTTGAAAATTGTAATGGATTTTGAATAAAAATATCCATATTAATTGAATAATTAAAATATACATTTTGAATTGGTAATTCTTTATTTAGAATTTGTCCTGGATTTCCATTATTCCAATATAATTTCCCATCATCAAATCCTGGTATTGTTATTATACCGGGATCACCAGGCTTTAACTTAAATATAGGTTCAATAAAAAAATGAATAAATAGTAATATTATTAATACAACAATTATTATTGCTAAAATATAAGATACAATCCTAAATATTCCAGATTTAACATCCGAACTTACACTTAGAGCTGTTACATTTGCTATATTAGGTATAACCGTAGAACTCTTATTATTATTTTTTTTTGAATTACCCAGTAAATATGATGTAATATTTATTCCCTGATTACTAGTCATTATCTGTTTATGACCCTGTAAAGAATTAATAAATTATTTAATCTTATTTACAAAATAATAGACTCCACCTATTGTTGATAAAATAAAACAACCCGTAATAAATCCCTTTATAAAAGAACGATAATCAACTTCATTCATATCCTCTTTTGTCCATACAGGAGACCTATTACGTTTTCCAAGACGTTCATAATATACTAATACTTCTTCTAATGTCCATTTAGATTTTCCTAACATTTTATTTACATTATTATGAATTTCTACTGTCCATTTAATTAAATCAGTCCTGGAATCTAAAAATGTTGATATTGGATTTTTAGATAAATGCTCTCTGTAATGCTCACGACATACTGAACATGGTATTAAATATACTAACGATTCATAAAACTCTTTAGCACATCTCTTATCTGTATATGTTGGATTTTTTGGATATCCTAATGCTACTATATGAATTGTATGCCAAAAAAATGGACCCCATACACTTGGTGAAAATTGCATTCTATTTATCAAAACTCTTTTATAAAATATATTCACTCCTCGCTGATATAAAGACTTTTAATTAATATAATTCTTAAGGAGTTTATTTATATATATGAACAACCGGATACAACATTGTACTAATTGTGGATTAAGTGGACATTTATTTCGTAACTGTTTATCACCTGTTACAAGTTATGGAATTATTGCTGTTAGATTTTTAGATAATAATCACATTTCTTCTTTATTTTCTAAATCTTCTTTTATCGCAAATAATGATTCAATCCAATTTTTAATGATTAAACGTAAGCATTCTCTATCATATATTGAATTTATTAGAGGTAAATTTAGCCAACATGACGAATTATATATTTCTAAACTTTTACGTGGTATGACACAAAATGAACAACAACGTATTTTATCAAAATCATTTCATGAATTATGGCAAGATATTTGGGGTGAAACACCATCCATTAAATCCCATAAAAATAATTATGATACATCCGAAAAACGCTTTTCACAATTATATAATAAATTACCACAATTTATTAAAGATAATCCAACTAAATGGATTGAACCAGAATGGGGATTTCCTAAAGGTAGACGTAATCCTTATGAAACTGACCTTAATTGTGCTATTCGTGAATTTCAAGAAGAAACTGGATTAAATCTTAATGATTTTTATATTATTCAAAATACAAATTATATTTCTGAAACATTTTTTGGATCCAATAATATACATTATTGTCATAAATATTATCTTGCCATTTGTAAAAATTCTATTGAAGTTGAACTTAATATGAATAATTTACATATGACACGTGAAATAAGTGATATTAAATGGTGCTCTTTAGATGAAGCTATTTCTAAGATTCGTCCGGATAATGTGGAAAAACGAGAAATTTTATTAAAAGCAGGAAAAATTATGAAAAACTTCTTTCCAATTTATATTAATGAACAAATTGATAAATTTACATCATTATAAGTCATTATATTATCTATTAAACGTTTAATTTTAATATAGGCGTTTAATAAATAAAATGAAATATTATACTATAAATAGTAATGTCCATCAGGAACAATTCAACATCTTCCGAAAATAATGAACTACAACGTTTGGAAGAAGAACTTGCTTTATTAAAAGAACAATATCAAGAAAATAATCAAAATAATCAAAATAATCAAGCTAACCAAAATAATCAAGCTAATCAAAATAATCAAGCTAATCAAAACAATCAAGCTAATCAAAACAATCAAGCTAATCAAAACAATCAAGCTAACCAAAATAATGAATTACAACGCTTGGAAGCAGAACTTGCATTATTAAGAGAACAATATCAGGAAAATAATCAAGCTAACCAAAATAATAAAGCTAACCAAAATAATCAAGCTAATCAAAACAATCAAGCTAACCAAAATAATCAAACTAATCAAAACAATCAAAATAATGAATTACAACGCTTGGAAGCAGAACTTGCACTATTAAGAGAACAATATCAAGAAAATAATAAAAATAATCAAGCTAATAAAAACAATCAAGCTAATCAAAATAATCAAGCTAATAAAAACAATCAAGCTAATCAAAATAATGAATTACAACGTTTGGAAGCAGAACTTGCATTATTAAGAGAACAATATCAGGAAAATAATCAAGCTAAACAAGCTAATCAAAATAATAAAGTTAATGAAAATAATGAATTACAACTTTTAGAAAAAAATCTTGCTTTATTAAAGGACAATATTTCTGAAAATAATAAAAATAAAGTAAATATTGGTTCATTTAATTTAAATAAATTATTAGAAGAAAATAATGATAATAATAAATTACAGCTTTTAAATAAAAATATAGATTTATTACTTAAAAATAAAAGTAATAATGAACTTCAACGTTTAAATAACAATATTAATTTACTTCTTAAAAATAATCAAATACAACAAAATAATAAAATAAATAATGAAAGTCTAGTTAATGAAAGTCTAGATAATGAAAATAATAATAATGATGAATTACGTATGTTACGTGAGATGGCTAGTGAAAATGAAGAGGAAGAAGAGGAGGAAGAAGAGGAAGAAGAAGAGGAAGAAGAGGAGGAAGAAGAGGAAGAAGAAGAGGAAGAAGAGGAAGAAGAGGAGGAAGAAGAGGAAGAGGAGGAAGAAGAGGAAGAAGAGGAGGAAGAAGAGGAAGAGGAGGAAGAAGAAGAGGAGGAAGAAGAGGAAAGTAAATTATCAGTTCTAACTGATAAGGAATTGATAGAATTATGGGATGTTACAGTTGATTTTGATGAAAGAGATATATTAATCAAAGAACTTGAGAAGCGAAAATTATTTCCATCAGAAATAATGACAGACTGGGAATATGAAACAGGTGCATATCCTGATGTAAAAGACCCTTTATTTTTACAAAAATTATTAACAAAACGTGAATTTGCGGAATCATTACAAAAAACATGGAAGCCTGCCGTTGATCCGTGCGAGGATAATTCTACATTTGAAGTAACACCTGTCCAACGATTCGTAACAAACTTTATGTCACCTAAAACACCGTATATGTCAGCATTATTATTCCATGGTGTTGGTGTAGGTAAAACATGTGCAGCAGTTCAAATTATTGAAGCATGGTTAGAGCAATATCCTACAAATGAAGTATTTGTAGTGGCTCCACCAACAATTCAACAGGGTTTTTTCCGTACTATATTTGATATCTCTAAAGTTATAATAGGAGATGGAAATGAACCTAACAGTGCATCACAGTGCACTGGTGTAACGTATATGAAATTAACAAATACATTATACGAGAAAGATAAGACTAAAATAGAGAAAGCTGTAAATAAGGCAATTAGAAGAAGATATAAAGTATTTGGTTATTTAGCATTTGCAAATTATATCAGAGATTTATATGATGGTATTCCAAAAGATGCATCTAAAGAAGTACAAGAACAATTAAAGAAAAATTATATTCGTAAAAAATTTAGTAGTAAGTTATTAATTATTGATGAAGCACATAATCTACGTGATATAAGTAGCGATTTAGATAAAGATGATACAATATATACAGGTGGTAAAGCAGAAAGGGGTGATGCAAATGAAGGTAAGAAATTAACATTATATTTAGATGATGTATTGCGATATTCAGAGGGAATGAAGATGTGTTTATTAACAGCAACGCCAATGTACAATACACATATAGAAATAATTAATTTATTAAATTTACTATTAAAAAATGATAAAAAAGCAACAATTACAGATACAGATATATTTGATAAGAACGGTAATGTTACAGAAAGTGGAGCAAAAAAATTAACAGAAATATCAAGATGTTATGTTAGTTTTATGCGTGGTGAGAATCCTATATCATTTCCTGTCCGTTTATTTCCTGAAAATATTCCTGTTTTAAAATCATATCCAGATATGGACCCACGTGGTGCAGTTATTACGAAAAAGGATATTAAGTTTTATAATCATCTTCCAATTGTTCCTATTGAATTAAAAAATGATACATTAAAAGCGACATTAAATTTTATGAATGCTTTACCTAAGGGTGAAGGTTTAAGTCCATTTCAATTAGATAAATTGGTTCATGCTGGAAATTTTATTGTTCCAAACATTGATAATGATGAATCATATGATTCATTTGTAAGGCGTACTGATAAGGATTCATTAAATACTGTTTTTAATAGGGAAAGTGTAGGAGGAGAAATCCGTTATCGTGCAAAAGAGAATATTGGAGCAAAATGGTTATCATTAGATGAATTATCACAATACAGTCAAAAGTTTGAATTCTTAATAAATAAAGCAAGTAATGCTGATGGATGTATTTTTGCATATACAAGGTATGTTATTGGTGGTGCCATACCCTTAGCACTTACATTAGAAGCAAACGGATATACCCCATATGGAAGAAAATCGGGATTATTAGCTAATGGGATTCAATCGCCTGGTGGTAGACAATGTGCATTATGTAATAAAAGAGAAAAGAATCATGGTAATGCTAATCATAGTTTTTCACCAGCATATTATGGAATACTAACAGGTGATAAATATATTTCACCAAATAATGAACAAACGATTAGAACGCAACGTAGTTTTGAAAATGTAAATGGAACTAAAATAAAAATTATAATCGGTTCACAAATTGCATCAGAAGGTGTAGATTTACGTTTTATTCGTGAGACACATGTAATTGATTCATGGTTTCATTTGAATAAAACTGAACAAATTCTTGGTCGTGCTATTCGTTTTCTATCTCATTGTGCACTACCAAAAGAAAAACGTAATAATACAGTATATTTATATACAGCAATACTTCCTTCAAATGAATTTTCACGGGAAACTGCTGATTTATACAGTTATCGTATTGGATTTAATAAAGCTGTATTAATTGGAAATGTAACCAGAGTAATGAAGCAATCTGCTATAGATTGCAATCTTAATAGAGATGCTATAATTATATCTAATCAAGAACCTATTATGCAAATAGATTCACAAGGTATGGTTAGAGAAAATGTAAATATAAATGATATGCCATTTACAGCTGTATGTGATTGGATAGAAAGTTGTGATTATAAATGTAAAGACCCTATTGATTTTTCAAAGATATCATTTGATGATTCTACATATGATGAATTTTCAGCAAGATGGAGAATTAATCAAGTACACCAAACAATTAAAAGATTATTTTCAATCCAGCCATTTTATCAAGCTGAAGATATATGGAATATTTTCTCTGGTGTTCCACGTATTGTTATGGTTGATGTACTAAATAATATTGTTAATAACAAATCATTTCAGGTAAAATATGGTCAATTATCTGGATATATACGATTCTGTAATGGATATTATATTTTTCAACCTAATGTATATTTAGATTTAACAATACCACTAGCAATTCGTGTCGCTAAATTTCCAGTTAAACGTGATCTATATACTCCTATTGAATATGAAATTCCTGAAATTATAGAAGAGAAAGATGAATTTGATACTACATCTACACTTCAAGCACTATGGAGTTCAATCATGAAATGGACTCAGAATTTATCAATTAGTAATAAATATATTCAACCACCCGATGAATTAAAACAAAGAAGAATTATAATGTCATCAGATGATAATGAATTGTTAGATAAATATTTACAAATTTTTGAAATAATAGAATGGTTTTTTAATTCTTTTAATAAATCTCAAAACAAAAATTCTGAGGCATTTCGTAAAGCATTATTATTTTATTTTTGGGATGAATGGTTAACAATTGATGAACAAAAATATTTGATTTATTCTACTAATCTTAATATTTTAGAATGTATTAGAGAGAATCAATACCAATTGGGTAAAATACTGATAAATCGTTTTGTAGATCCAAAAACAAATAATTTATTTTATTTATGTGAGAATGGTGATGAGTGTAAAAAATCAATAATTGATAGTGTTATAACTGATATAAATGAGCCTCTAAAGCAACTTAAAATAAATAAAAGAACAACAGGTTCTATTTATGGATTTATTGTTCCTAAAAATAATGATTTTGTTTTTAAAACAGCTGAACCACCTGAAGATACTGGTAAATTAGGAAAAGGTAAAGAATGTTCAAATGTAAGTACAATGACTGGACATTTTATAAGCCTTATACAAATTGGTGATATATTAAAAACTAATAATAAAACTGATTTTGATTTGAATATGTTAGTAATATCAAAAAATGGTACAAGACCTATTAAGAATTCAACACGTGCTTGTACATTACTTAATTTATTATTACGATTTTTAGATGCAGATAAATTAAATAATAAAAGATGGTTCTATAAACCTGTTGAAGCATATTATACTGGACATAAGGGATTATTTAGAGCATCTAAAAAATAAATTTATAAAAATAAAAATTGAGACAAGCTAAAGCCTAAAGCATATTAGAAAATAGGAGAATGGAGACTACAGCATTTTTTGAGAAAAAATTAAACCTCAGCCCATCTGATTTTAATAAAATTAAAAATAATTCAATTGATGATATTTTAATAAAAAAAGCAAAAGATCATCTTGAAAATAAATGTTCAGAACATGGATTTCTTCTTCCCGGTTCTTTAAAATTACTTTCTCGTTCAATGGGTTACTTTGAACCAGCAAGATTCACAGGTGATGCTGTATATTATGTTAAACTTGAAGGTAGAGTTATCTACCCAGCCGATGGAGTTATCCTAATTGGTGAAGTTATACGTAAGAATAAAATGGGTTTGTATATTAATTATAAAGATGCAATTCGTATTTTAATTCCACGCGATCTCCATATTGGTAATAAAGAATACGATGAAGTTCAAATTGGAGATATGATTACTATAGAATTAAAACGTTCTAAATTTTCCATAAATGATCCTTACATCTTAGCAAGTGGGTTATTTATTACATCAAAACGTAATAATATTGATGACAAAAAACAAGAATATATTCCACAGGCAGAGGAAGAGGAAGAAAAAGAAAAAGAGGAAGAGAAAGAACAAGAACAAGAGGAAGAACAAGAGGAAGAACAAGAGGAAGAGGAAGAGGAAGAAGATGAGGATGAATAAATTGCGGTTGTTATCTGTCTTTGAACATCTTTACGGAATTAGGGAATGTCTGTCTCATATGAAGAACGCAAAATGTTATTTGAAAATATTAAAATGTTAGTAAGACCTGAACAAGAAGAAATATTTAGAATTATACGAAGGGGTAAAGAAAATTATACTGAAAATTCAAACGGTATTTTTTTTGATTTATGTAATATATCCGATATATCTTTTTTTCAGATAAAAGAATATTTAAATTTTTGCTTTAAAACTCGTCAAGAACACGAAACTCGTTTAAAGGAACTTGAAACAATTCGTATTCAAAATGAATGCTATACAGATGATGAATAAAAATTGACAATATAAAGAATATATAATATATTATATTAAAATAAAATGACAAGTACACAAAAGAAATATCAAAATTACAGTTATAATGAACTTATTTCATTTTCAAAATCTAATCCCAATAGGCACCGAGAATTGGAATCTATTGAGATTGTATTACAAAAAACAGAAAAAGAAACTATTTTGGATAAACTTGGACTTAAGGGTTACATTGCAGTAAATATGAATCCTGTAGGCGAATTAAGTATTATATCGTATATTAAAGATCCACAATATTATTCTCTAGCTTCAAGTGGTATTAGGACACAGTTATTAAATGAATTAAGTACAGAATTACAACAAAAAACAGATGAATTAAGAAATACATCACTTAGCAGAAAGCGTAAAAAAATATATGATTTGATTGGTTCATCATTTAATGGAACACATCTTGAAGATAAAGAACATCATGAATTATTTAATGGTCTTGATGTATTATGTAATACCCAATTTGTTCTTATTAAAGAGGTATTAAAAAATAATGATGATAAAGAATATGATAGTTCATTTAAAGGTGAAATATTATTTTCATCAGACCCATCTAATTGGAAAAGAGATAAACCAGTATGGATTGTTGATTATAGAGCAAGATGGGTAGCTTCTCCAAATGATTTATTTGCTAAAAACACACATGAAATTTTAGAAGAATGGTTATTATCTATTGAAAATAATGGATGGTTAATTCATTGGACAGAAGTTAATTGTAGTAAAGTGGAACTTATTGACAAATTATCTGTTTTATCTAGTTGGCAAGAAACTGACAAGAAGTTAACAAAAGATATTTTATCAGTTCGTTTAGGTAAATTAAATATTATGAATGTATTTTCATCTTGGAAAATGAATAAAGGAGTGTATTTAGAAAATTAGCTTAAATAAAATAGTTACTATAAATATAATGAATAACATGACTTCTAATCATGTTGGTACCCATGTACTTGTTAATGTATACGATGTACCTAACATTGATATTTTAACATATTTATCATCTGGTAAATCTGTTCTTGATGATATTGTAAAAGAGTTACAACTAAATGTTGTTGCTGAAGCGGGTCATCAGTTTTCACCATATGGTTTTTCTTATGCATATGTTTTATCAGAAAGTCATTTTACTATTCATACCTATCCAGAATATAAATCTTGTTATATTGATATTTTTTGTTGTAGTTCATCATTTAATCCTGAATATTCAGTCGATCTAATTAAAAAAGGATTCCATACGGATAATGTAAAACATCAAGTAGTTAATCGTTAAATATATGTATTTTATTAATAAAAATTGAATATAATATTTTTATTAATAAAGATAAACTTAAGGAACTTTTATTATTATACTTAGTAGTTAGAATGGAACTGACCAAGGAGCAAGCCGAACACATTACAAAGTTTGTTCTGGATTGGCAGAAGGACAAGAAATTAGAATTGGAAACCACATTTGGTGATGGAGGTGTAGTTGATTCTAATACATTTAATAAAATTTTACAACGTCTTCGGACTAAAGGCTTTGAAGTGGCTCAACAGGAGGATCATTTAAATATTATCACTCCGAATCATATTCGCTTGTCACTCCAAGGCCTTGGTGTTCTTCAATCGTATTGTAAAGATGATACATTACAAGGTAAACAGTTTACTGTCATGTTTAAAGACAGAGCATTTCCAAATAGTAATGTAGATATTTTAGATTATAATATACGATTTAAGGTACGCCGCGAAGAAATTTTAAGTAATGATGACCCAAGAGTAGTAAATTTACTTAGTGGATGGAATACACAGAAAAAAGCTTTCAGATTAATTCGTAGATGGAGTTTTACTGGTAAAGGTATTCGTATTGACATGTCAATTGTCCGTCAAACTCCAAATATTCCAAACAAATCCGAATATCAATGGACCACTAAGTTTTTACAAAAAAATATTTTGGCTGAATTACCTCGTTACGAAGTTGAAGTTGAATTATTACACGATACACCTTATACTAATACATATGATAAATCATTAAAGGCATTAATTGCTGGTGTTGGTGAGATTCAACGTGCTATTCAACAAAATTCTCTTCTTATTCGTAATTCTGTAACTAAAGCCGTGATTGAAGAATATAAAAATACTATTGGTCTTACTGATAAAAAATTTCGTGGTGTCTCTCCTATTACATTACAAATTGAAAATATTACACAAGAAATAGATCAATCTATTCCAAATATTCGTACAGGCTATAATGTAACAGATAAAGCGGATGGTTTACGTGCCATGGGTTTTGTTAACAAAACAGGCGAATTATATCTTATCGATCAAAGTATGAATATTTATCGTACTGGTTTACAAAATATTAAATGTGCTTCAAGTCTTGTAGATGGTGAATGGGTAACTATGTCAAAAGATGGAAAACCAATTAATCACTATTTATTATTTGATATTTATCATTATGATAATAAACAAGTTTCTAATTTACCATTTGTTACCTTTAAAGAAAATGTTATAAATAATGAAGACGAATCTCGTTATAATTTTATGAAGGAATGGTATAAAAATTGGAGCAATGATTTAAAAACAATTGATAAATATGTATCTGACTCTAATCGTCTTATTATTGCTATTAAGAAGTTTGAATTTGCTTCTCCTAATAATGACTCTATATTTAAAAGATGTTGTGCTTCTATTCTTGATACATCACGTATTTATCATACTGATGGTCTGATTATTACAAGTAATAATCAACCAATTCCTGATAAGCCAGGTGTTAGATTTGATTATCAATTTAAATGGAAACCATCCAAAGATAACACTGTTGATTTCTTAATTAATTTTGAAAAAGATCCTGACTTCCAGTCAATTGATAAAATTACTACAACAATTCATCCAGACAACGATACAACAATTCGCTATAAAACAATGCGTTTGTATGTTGGTGGTTCAAAGGATGCGGCTGACCAAAATCCACGAGCTACTATTTTACTTGAAGAGCCTATTTCAAGAGATAGAGATGCTCCTATTAAATATGGACCAATTTTATTTAATCCTATTGAATTCCCTGATACTATGGCAAACACATGTCATCTCATTGTAGAAACTAATCCAGAAACATTGGATGAATATGTAATGACTGAAGATACAAGGGAACCCATTATGAATCGTAGTATTGTTGAAATGAGATATGACCCATCCCGTGAACCTGGATGGAGATGGATTCCTTCTCGTATTCGTCATGATAAAACAGAAAGATTATTACGTGAAGTAAATAAAAGTAAAAATCCAAAATATTCTGGTACAATGAATGATGAAAAAGTTGCAAATAGTGTATGGAATTCAATTCATGATCCAATTACAGAATCTATGATTCGTTCAGGTAATGAAGAACCAACAGATGCTGAAATTAAAGATATTATAAAAACTCGTGAAACTGATATTTCTAAAAAATATTATGAACGTAAAGCACCTAAACAAAATCTAGCACTCGTTAAAGGATTACAGGATTTTCATAATAAATATATTAAGAATCAAATTCTTCTTAAATCTGTACTATCTGGTGGTAAAAAAACTATTTTGGATATGGCATGTGGTAAAGCTGGTGATTTATTTAAATGGTATTTTAATCGTGCACAAACTGTTGTAGGTATTGATGTTGCTGGTGAAAATATTACAAATCCAAATGATGGTGCTTATAAACGCTATTTAGAACTAATTAAAAAATTTGGATATGAACGTGTTCCTAGAATGGCTTTTGCTATTGGTAACAGTTCCAGTAATATTGTAGATGGTTCTGCTGGTGCTAATCCTGAAGAACGTGATATTCTACGAACTATATTTGGTAGAATTGAACCAGAAGGACCTGTTCCTAAATATATTCAAAAACATATGGCAGGTATTTATCGGTCTGGTACTGATGTCGCAGCTTGTATGTTTGCTCTACATTATTTCTTTGAAAATAAAGATACATTAAATGGTTTTCTTAAAAATCTTTCTGAAACTGTAAAAAAAGGTGGATATTTTATTGGTTGTTGTTTTGATGGTGATAAAGTATTTAATTTATTAAGAAATGTAGAAAAAGGACATTCTAAATCAGGTACAGAAGGCGATGTACCTATTTGGACTATTACTAAAGATTATGATAATGAAGAGTTGATTCCAGATGAAACTTCAATCGGTCTACCAATTGATGTTGAATTTATTAGTATCGGTTCAACCCATAAAGAATATCTTGTCTCATTTGATTTCCTTAAATCTAAATTATCTGATATCGGATTTAGATTATTAACTAGAACAGAATTATATGAAATAGGTCTTGAAAACAGTACAAATACATTTGATGCTAGTTATAGAATGGCAGGAAAATATCCAATGTCTGATTCTGTAAAAGAATTCTCATTTCTTAATCGTTGGTTTATATTTAAACGTGCAGAAGATGTTGATGAAGTATCAGATAAAACAATGCGTTTTGATAAAGATATTACAAAATATAATAAAACATATGAATTATTCAATGTTGTTTCATCTAGTAAATATAGTGTTCTTAAACCTTGGCATAAACAACAAGTTAAAAATAGTCTATATAAATGGTTTCCTAATATATCACAAATTAAGAGAATTGTAGACGCCACTGCTCATATTGGTGTTGATTCTATTCATTTATCTGATTTATTTCCCTCAGCTATTGTTGATTCCTTTGAAATTGTACCTGAAATCTATCAAAAATTGCTTAATAATATTAAAACATTTCATAAAGAAAATAAAATTCATGCACATTTGGAAGATGTTACTTTATGGCAACCTACACACTTTATTGACCTTCTCTTTGTTGACCCTCCTTGGGGTGGAGAAAGTTATATCTCTAAAGATAGTATTGATTTATTCTTACAAAAAGAAGGCAATGTTGAAAATGTTACTAAAAACATTAATAATTTAATAGATAAATGGATGGATTCTAAATATATTAAAAATATTATATTAAAAGCACCTGTTAATTTTAATAAATCATATTTATCCAACAAATATAGATTTGAAGAAGATAAAATTATTAATCGTGCTGGTAAAGTTGCTTTCTATCTATTACGTATTCAATCGCCTATTCAATCTACTGATAATATTGATGAACAAGAAATTAAAGAGGAAGTTAAAGAGGAAGCTAAAGATGAAATTTCATTACCTAATTTTGATAAAAAATTTCAAGAAAATGAAATATTCAGATTTGGTATAGATGCTCGTTCGGTTGATACATTAGGTGTTAAAGATGAAAAGGGTAAGAAGGATGTTCATGTTGGAAGATGGATTGGTTTATCTGCACCTTTTCCTATCCCTGATCCTGATTTAAAATCTGAAGACGGCACTCCTATTTTATATCCAACAATTGAACACTATTTAGCTGCAATGAAACTTAAACTCGCTTCCAATAAACCAAATCTTGGAGTTGAACTGATGAGTACTAAAGGTAAAATTCATCAAGATTTCTCATTAAAACGTAAAGCTGAATCTATAAAATATGAATCTCCTCGTGATTTTGAACTATTAGCAGATGAAATGGTTGAAATTAGAAAGAAAATGACTAAAACGTATCTCAATCAATACCGTGTTGAACTTTATGAAAATAAATGGGCTATTATTAAAGATAAAGTCTTAAAAGATGCTCTTCTATATCGTTGGCAACATGATAAACGATTTAGAGCAACAATTGAGGCAGCTAGAAATCTTAAAAAGTATTTACTTTATAGCACTAAAATTGCAGCGGTTGCTTCAGAATATGGTGGTGTAAGAGAGCAGGCAACTGGTAAAATTCAAGGTGAAAATAAAGTTGGACGATTTATTATGGAAATTGCTGGCTTTAAATTCTAAAATACATAATTATTTACATATATATAATATAACTTAAATATTTTTTATTATATTATATATAATAATGCCATACAAAGATTGGCAACATTTATCCCGTATTAATCATCATCCACGTGATGAACATATTTATTTTGTAGAAGAAACCCACAAATATTATGTAAATGGTGAAACTACAGGAAATATTTCTTGTACAGGTTTCATTCATGATTTTTTCCCACATTTTGACGCAAAAACAATTATCGCAAAAATGCGTAAAAGTCCTAAGTGGATTAATAATAAACATTATGGAAAATCAGATGAAGAAATCATGGCTGAATGGTCTAATAATGGAAAACAAGCCTCTACTGCAGGAACTGCAATGCATTTAGCAATTGAACAATTTTTACATGGTTCAAAACATATGATAGACCCTGATGTTCTCCAAACAACAGAATGGAAATATTTTATGAAATTTTGGAATGATTGTGGACATGATTTAGAACCATATCGTTCTGAATGGGAAGTATATACAGATTTTATTGACAAAACATCTAAACAAGAACGTAAAATTAAATTATGCGGCTCTATTGATATGGTTTTCCGTAGAAAATCGGATGGTAAATTTGTAATTTATGATTGGAAACGCTCTAAAGAAATTAAATCAGAAAATCCCTTTGGTTCAGGTTTATATCCCTTAAATCACTTACCAGATACCAATTATTGGCATTATTCACTACAATTAAATGTTTATAAATGGATCCTTGAAACATATTATGGTTTAGAAGTAGCTGATTTATATCTTGTTATTTTACATCCTGATAATCCATCATATCGTCGTATGAGACTCAATATTTTAACAGATGAAGTTGAAGAAATGATTGAATGTAGACGCCGTGCTGTTGAAGGTGGATGTAAACAATCTGTTATTCTACCTATCCCTGATGATAATAATGTTGAAGATGAAATTGCTTCAAAACCATTAGCAAGTTTTTCAATTAAAATATAAATTAATAAATAATTCGCAACCTTCTTCTAGTGCGATTCTTATTTACATTAGAAGACGTTTTATTATTACGTGTACCTCCTTGTGCTATTATTTTTCTTCTACGAATTACTGGTTTTTCTTCAACCACTTCATTCTTTTTTTCTACTATTGGTTTCTTATTTTCTTCTTGTGCTATTATTTTTCTTCTACGAATTACTGGTTTTTCTTCAACCACTTCCTTCTTTTCTTCTTGTGCTATTATTTTTCTTCTACGAATTACTGGTTTTTCTTCAACCACTTCCTTCTTTTCTTCTTGTGCTATTATTTTTCTTCTACGAATTACTGGTTTTTCTTCCGCCACATCCTTCTTTTCTTCTTGTTCTATTATTTTTCTTCTACGAATTACTGGTTTTTCTTCAACTACTTCTTTCTTTTCCATTTCAGCAACAATCAATGGCTTTTTACGTTTAAACATTGGTGGATTTTTACCAATAATAACAGGAACTTTTTGTTCTTCTTCTATAACTGGTTTCTTTCTTATCATTACAATACCAGCTGATAACCATCTATCTTTGATAATACCTGGCAATTTGTCTATTTTAACATAAGGATTACCATCTTCCTCTATCATTATTCCAACTGTATCTTCTAAAAATACAAATAATATAACAGAATCAAATGAACCACTTGCTGGTTTAACAAATTGTATTCTATTATTAAGATTTATATTTTCTCTAAAGTTAATAATACCAATTGGCTTTGATGTAAGTTTTACATATTTAATTAAACTTTCTTTAGATAATATTGTGGCATCTGTATTTAATCCAAGCTGTTCTAATGTTAATCCAATAATAGTTGTAAATGGTAATAGAGGCGATGATTTATCTTTAATTTTAGGAATTTTTAATCTTAATTGTGTATCTTCACCAAACAATTCATATAATTCTGGTGTCATTTCTGTATCTTCAGGTATTTTCTTATCACTATTATCAAACTCTCTTGACATTTCTTCATAGTATTTAGGTTCTTCAAGAGTTTGTTTCATCCAATCAAAACGTAATAAATTTGTCCATGTTAAAGATGATTCTGGAATAATATATTGATCATCAATTCGTATAGGTTCAATTACTGATGATACTTTAGAAATTATTCCTTTTTTCATTAATTGTTTCCTACGAGCTGGAAAGCGAATTAATTCATCAATAATTCGCTTTGTAAATAATTCAGGTGTACTAACCAGTCTTTCTTCATCATCTAATTCACTTAATTCAGTAACTTCATCGACATGTAATAGACATTTTCCTTTATTATTATCTGATTTCCAGTAACATGTTCCATCGCATTGTTTAGGATTATTTATAAGTCTACAATCTTTTCTTAAGAAGTATAACTTAGGTGATTCCCACTTATTGGGGTCTGCATAAAACCATGATAATAAAAGGGATGATAAATAAATATACAGACGTTTTCTTCTTTCGTATTCAGGAAGATCAGTATTAAAAATAATTTCTTCCATATCTTTTCGCATTCCTGAATTAATTTCAGAGCTTGTTATCCAATTTGAAAACATAAAGCGAAATTGTTGATATAATTCCTCAAATTTTGAATAATCTGATTTTCTTAATAGTTCTGAATCTGTTCCACATTTTGATTCTATATTTTTTTGCTCTATAAGTGAATCCCAATTTTTATTATTAGAATAAATTCCTGATATTTTTTTATCAATATCCCATTGAAATTCTTCAACAGTTACAACTTTTAATTCTAATTCATCTAATATTTTTTCATTTTTAGGAGAAGACACTGGAATGTAAATACCATTTTTTAATTGGACTGCTACTATCTTATTATCTAATTTATTTCTGACAATATATTCAATATTATAACCTGGATATAATGTAAATAATGGTTCAAGATTCATTTTGTAATATTGTATAACATCATCTAATGGTGCTGTTTTAAAATCTTCCCAGTCTAAATATATACTCTTGACAGAGAATGCAGATGATATTGATATAATACCATCATCTACTACAGGTAATGCTACTAAATATTGTGATCCTGGTTTAGAACGAAATGTTACGCCTACTATATGATTATAACTATCCTTAATAATTCCTTCAGGTCTAACGGGAGATGATTCAATTACCTTAGAAAGGGGTATCAATGCCATTGAATTCACACCATCTTGTGATGTATAGATAGAACGATATCTACTTTGACATTGATTATAATATTCATCTACTCTTAATTTAACAATATCTATCCAATATCTTCTTGAATTAAAATCCCACTTCAAAATTGTTTCATGAATACTTGAATCACCACCTTTTGCAGGTTTATTACTTGTATATAGATATAATTCATATCTTGCATATGATTCAGCTGTAGAACTAATTGTCTTAATACTTCTAGATATGAATGCTATATCATTTTTTCTATTTCTATCCATTGAAACACCGAATGTGGGACATTTGATTGTAATAGGTTCAGTACCATTGTCCTCCATAATAATTAACTGAATACCTTTTTGTGTAAATAAACCAGGTTCTGCTAATAATGGTTGAATATGGCGTAATTCTTTGCGTTGCATAGGATTATTAATAAATTTAATGAATCGTTGATAAGCATTAAAAATTCTTAGTAAAGAATAAATATTATTACTATTCATTGAAATACCAAGATGATCTTGTGACCATTTTGCTAATTGCTGTTTAGTTGATGGCATTGCAGAACCATCGGATGGATTATAAAATTCTAATACTAAATTACCAAAATGTGAGTTAATAAATATTTTAGGTACAACAACTTCTAAAATTCTTTCTCTAACTTCATTAATTGAATTTTTATAGATAAGAGGTGCAATTACACCAAGTAATGATTCATATTGTGTATTTTCAGTACCAAGACGTATGAACCCATTAGCATTTGGGCGTAATTTTAATTTAAGAGCAACACGTGTTATAATATTTTCTGTAGAATTTTGTGTAAAAAATGTATCAAACTTTTCTGGAATAACTGCAAATATACCTGGTCCTGGTTCTTTATTAGATTCTATAATATATCTTTTATGAAGTGTTTCTAATAATACAGCATATTCAATTGTTTCATCGCCCTTATAAATTAGTTCTTTATAATCATCTTCTTCTATTTCATTAACTATATTATTAGGTACTTTTTCTTCTATTTCTGTATCTTGTAATTGTGAACGTAAATGAGAGAATTGTGGATCTGCTATGCGTAATGTAGATTGTTTTAAGAAACAACATGGTAATGCGAAATTTTCTGGGTGTGTTGTTTTAGACATAAAATCAATATACTTATGATAAGTCGCACCTTTTTTATCTTTACGTTTAATAACAGTATAACCTTTCATTGGTTTCTTTCTATCAGTAATTAATTTACCATAACAAAATGGACATGTATTTGGTGGTTTAGGATTTCCATCACGATCGATAGTTGCCTCAAAATCTTTTTTACGAATCATTATTTCATCACTTAAGCAATAATATTCTGGGCAAAAATAATAATTAATTGAATTTGGATCTGAACCATATTTCATAACAGTAATTGTTTCTTCTACTCCAATAGGTTCAATTGGTTCTTCTGACCCTTCAAGAGGATAAATTAACCAGTAAATGTTATCATTTTCATAAATTTCTCTCATTTTATCATATTGTTCTTCTGTTAAAATAGATGGTTGTCTATCATCATAACCTGCACATTTTCTACTGTAAACATTTTCATCTTCAATTGATGTTTTATAATCAAATAATCTTGGATCAATTTCTTGTAATTTTTTAATAAACCAACTTTTTGGATTAATTATCTTTTGTTCTTCTTTTTTCTCCTCTTCTTTTTCTATTACCTTTTTCTCATCAACAATCTTTGGACGTGTACGTTTCTTAATTTTATTATCTTCTATTCTACCTACTGCTGCATTAATTGCCTTTGGAACTGTTTCTGGAATTACTTCATTTTTATTAACTTGATCTAAATCATCTCCAAATTCATTTAATAACATCCAAGCTGGAACAGATGATACTGTATCTCTATTTGGTACAATATCTTTTTTAACTGACATATTTCCTATAGTATTATTATCTTCAATATCATATTTAACTTCTTCTCTTTCTAAACTTATTTCTTCTAATTTATTAGAAGCCTCTTCAAAGGTATAATTACTATCAACATTTCTAAAATAATCATCATCTTCAATAAACAATAATGATAATAAAGAAAAAACACGAATATATGTTTCATAATTATCTATACGATTTACATGAAAATAATAAGATGGATGTTGTTCATAAATATGAATATCAATACCAGGATTATAACTTTCAATAAATTGTCCTTCTTCAGGTATTTGTACTGTAAATGTACCACGTTTTTTTAACCATTCTGCAAATTGATTAGTAGCTTCTTTTTTAGAAAATTGAAATTCATTCTGAATAGCTGGTATAATAACATTCATATCATATGATTCTCCATCTAAGGAACTATCTGTTACTAATTGCGTTATAAATGTAAATATCTTATCTTCTGATGCATATTGACTAACTGCTTTATAACGTAATGAAATAATTGGATTTTCATTTGGAAGAGGTTGTATTTCTTTAAAGAAATATTGGAAAAAAGGTAAACGTTGTAATAATCGTGTCTTATTAAATTTTTTGGATTTTATATTTAATTTTGTTGTAAATAAACATGCTATCTCTTTTAATTCAAAATTATCATATTGCTGTGGCAACCCACTAAATACATTTTGTAAAATTTTATTAAAATTACGAAAATCTAAATTAACTTCTAATTTTCTTATATTTTTTGGTGGTTGTAATAATAAATTCATTGTTCCATCATTAAATATATGTATAGAACCATATACGGGTTGTGTTATACCAATTGAAGGACGATGTATATATTTAATACTACAAAAATCAATACCAGGAGTTGGTGATATTTCTTTACCCCATGATTCTAAAATTCGTGGGTCATCTAATGTTGGTATAGGTATTACACCTTTTACATGAATTTTTGTAATGGCAGAACCATTAGCTGGAATTAAACGCAAATATGGACGATTTTCAGTAACTTGAATTTGATAAAATAATGGTGCAATACCTTCAAAGTTTTCAATTGGTTTTTTCCATGTTAATAACATTTGTTTTATTCCATTTAATTTAAAAGTTGGTACCTCAACACCTTCTTCCAAATATCTATTAATTCTGTATAATGTAGTATCTCGTTGTGATATAAATGATTCAATATCTGAAGCAAAATCATTATCTTCATTTGTAGGTTCATGTGAACCATCAAGTGTAATATCAGGATAATATGGTGCAAATTTTTTGTACCATTCTTCTTGTCCTATGGGTCTTATACCTTTGTATTCTTTTAATAAGTATTTTAATGGGAATACGTGAAAAATAGGAATATTATTATTATTTGACTTTAAAAATAATTGTTCAATTGTACTTCTGCCACGAATTTCATAGTTTGGACTAGCATAATTACCATCTGATGTTACAAAACGCATATCTGGATTTTTTAAATTTTTAATTGGATTTTTTAATTTGTATCTATTTTTTGGGTCATTTGTACCGATAGGATACCATAAATAATCAATTGCTTCATATAATGTATCCATATTAGGTTGTTCCTCATTTTGATTTGGAATACCAACAAATGTAAATTTAGGAATAAATGTTGAATCTTTATAATAATTATATATCATGTATTTTACAGTATCAATTGTATCAAACGGATACATATTATCAAATGTTATCATTTCATACTCATTACCTCCCCTCCATATAATACATTTGACCGGAGGTAAATCCTCACGGAGACTAGAAAGTACCGTTGGATAAAGTATCTGTTCTATATCAGATGTCATCCCTATGCCGATTTTATAAAAAAAATGATTATACAATTCTTATATAATTTAATATTCATTGTTTATATTGATTATTAAATTATACTATTATATTATAATTAGACTTTCTTTGAAATTGTACCAATTTGTAAATTAGTTCCATCTTTAGCGGGGTCGTAACGAGGTGAATCAGTTATATATACACCACAATAACTAACCGGATGTGCTGAAAAATCAGTATAATTGTATAAATTAAGTGCTTCAGCTTCTTTAATTAACCAACCAAAATTATTCCAAAAATCAGGACCATGACCAATTGATTCAGTACAAATATGTGCCATTTCATGTAAAGCTACAAACATCATAACATTTTGATTTACTAAACTTTCATCTGGTCCTTGGCGTTGTCTTAAACACATATGAATAGATTCGCCTTTATTAATTGTAGAAGAGGTATGTTCTTCATCTGGAGTAGATTCTATAAAACGATTAGGATCTGATTTAAAATTACGAATCAATTGTTTTACTTGTTTTTTATCTGGATATTTTCTTTCAAGACCTTCATATAATTTAGTTAAATTAATACGAATTTTTGCCATTAAATCTGCTGCATGTTGTTTATCAGCCATGTCACGAACTTTATATTGTTTACCATCAACTTTTGAGGTTACATATGTTGTTGGAAAATTACCTCCACCTAATATGGATTTTGCAATTGAATTAATACTATCAAATAAAGACATTTATCTAATTTCAAGATAGGATTAAGGTTTAAATATTTTGAAAATAGATATAGAATTCTAATTTCAAAATAGTAATAAATATATTGAATTTAAGCACCAATTTCAAGGGGTCTGTGACTAATATCCGGGGAAATGGTAGATTGATTAAAGATACTAACAGGGACTTGAGGGTTGGGAGGTTCTGAACGAACTTGTAAGTTAGCATTACGTAAGCTCTGTCCAACAGTATTAACACCAATTAAAGCACCAGCACTTAAGAAGTTCTTACCTTTGAGGGAACCAGGACCCATGGGATTTTGTTCAGCCCAGATACTATTCATATCCTTAGGAAGTAATTCAGAAGGTGTTAATTGATCACGAGGGTAACATCCTGCAGGAGCCTCAGCTGTTCCAAAATTGGCCGGACCTTCATAAGCACCTAAATCAGCAAATCCTTCACCATTTGCAGGCTGTTCTTTTAAGCCATTACCAAATGCTTCTTTAGATTGAGGATTACCTCCCTTATTAGCAGGATTTACGGGAGGAGTAGCTGAATTTTGCTTTTGTTGAGAAGCACCTGAAGCAGCAACTCCATTACCAGGAGGAGCATTACCGTGAGCATTTCCTGATGGAACTGCTCCATTTGCCTTAGTTACATCCTGATATCCTTCGGATTTACCTAATAAGCCAAATAATGATGAATCATATTGATATAAAATGAATACTACAACAAGAACTACAAGGAGGATTAAAACGACGTTCTTCATTTCTGTACCTGCCATTACTTTCTATAAAAGAATGAGGGCAGAATTTTAAACAAATTTATGCCGAACACATCTTTTTTAAAGTTGAATTTCATCTTCATCCCCATCCGATGATTCATTATCATCTTCACTATCGGAATCTGTTATTTCATCTCCATATCTTTCATAATATTTTTTCATTTCATATTGTGCCTTATAAACTGCTAACTTTGCTTTTAATCTTGCTTCTTTAACCCGTTGTTTATCAAAAATTTTTGTAGGATTATTATCTAATCCTAAATGATCATCCGTAGCAGTTTTATCTAAAGGTAGACTTTCAATATCTAACTCTTCAACTCCACTTTCCGTATTTTTATCCGGAATATTATTTAAAATATCAATAGATTCATTTGGAACCGGAATATCTATTAATAATTCTTTGTCAGTATATTCCCAATTTACTACAAATTTACCATTATATATTTGAATATTCACAGGTTTTATTAATATACATAATGGGAATTGATTTTTATAATTACCTTTTAGTGTATGCTCTGTAATTTTAGAAATTTGTTCAACCGTATATGTTTTTGAAAATAATTTTGAAAAATTAGTTAAAAACATTGTAATAACATCATTCCACCATTTTTTATTTTCTAGTATACAATTTTGTAAAGATAATACTGAAATATCAGATACATTTTCTGCTATAAATGATAGTTGTTCTTCAAATTCATTTAATTCTATTCCAAAAGTATAACATGGTTGAACTATACCAGTATTTGGATTTGTAATTTTTGAATAATCTGGATTTTTAAACCTAGGCATATTTCTCTGAACACAGCGATTAGAAGAGATTTATAAATTTCACCACATTTACAAAATGCCATTAGACCGGACAAATGATAAAGATAAATTTGCTATTATACTTAAAGGATGGATTGACCAATTTGCACATTCAATTGTTACTTCTGACACAAAAAATTACATTCAACAACTTGTAATTGAACCATTTTTACAATATATTTTAGAACGCTCTTTACCATATGTTATTATTACAATATCAGTGTTCTGTATTATATTAATTGTTGTTATACTAATATTTGTTTTACAATTACTTAATCATAATAAGACAAATATGTGTACTTTCTGTGAAAGAAGAATCTAATCAATTAAAAAATTATTATTATAGTACATGACTGATCCCGGTATTGGTACATATGTTAGATACTGGCTACATTATAGTAATTTAGCATCATCATTTTTTAAACAATTTGGTTCTGTCAGAAAAGTAAGAGATGATTATGAAAAACAAGTCATCTCTATTCTTCAACAAAATGGAATGGAAAAGGCAACTATTCAAATTAATAATGGTCAATTGCGTGTTATTGATAAAAAAGAACCAAATCCACTTACATTATCTAAAATAGAAGAATTATTACATGGTTATTTTAAACAAAAAGGTGGAAAAGATGAAACAATGGATATTATGACTTTTATACGAGCAAATAGAGGTTATTCTATTAATAAATCCCTTAAACAATATGGTATAAATAATTCATCAGAACAAAAACAATTAATGTGATTGTATTTATGATGACCATATACCTGGTTTAAATGGATTAACGGCTATCTGATTTAAATTTGCTTTATAATCTAATACTTTTTTATCATATTTAATTCCTTCAGGTGTTATATTATTTTCTCTTGACATTTGATTACGTGTGTCTGTTTCATTTTCACTAGGCTTTGTTCCATAACAGTTTACTCCAAATCTCAAATCTGGATTATCAAAATATCCACCATTAATTCCTGTTACACCACATGCCATTCTCTGATCTTCTGGACCAGCTTGTAATTTATCAAATGTTGTTTGTTGAGTTGGATATACTGCAGCTTGTCCTTTTACCCATCCATAGTTACACCAATCAGCACCCTTATTCCATGCATCTTTTACTTGTTCATATGTTGCTAATTCTGCCCCAAATGCTTTACATAAGGGTTCTGCATCTGTATATTTATATTTATTATCTGCTATATTAAATACTTCCTTTTTACCAGGTAGAATTTTTTCCACGGCTGATTTATCTATTACATTTTGTTCATATGATTGAGGTGGAGGTTGTACTGCTGGTTTTGATACTCCAAATAATTCTTTTATCTTTATCCATAAATTTTCAAATCCAATTACTATTTGTTGACGAAAAATTACAATAATTATAAATAATATTATTAATACACCTAATGTTACAATTACTGAAATTGATATAAATGGTGCATTATTTGTATCCATTGCTGAATTAATTGATTCGTTAATTGGTTTTGTAATATCATTCAACACATTTGATACAGAATTCTTTACATTCATTGCTGTATTTTTTAAACTTGTAGCAGTATTCATTGCAACATTTTTTATATTTTCAACTGGTGCTGTTACAAAAGATGATACATTATTTTTAACAATATTAGATGCCTTCAGATTTGTATTCATTCTATTAGATTTAAATGTTAATTATAATTTATATAATATAATTTTATAAATTATAACAATATTAAAAAATAAACTAAGATATACTTAAACACCATCTTCTACCGTACGATTACCTCCACGCATATTAATATAATTTCTTTGTCCAGGAGTTGTGCATACACATCCAGTATCAGATGAATATGATGCTGAACAACATTCTGGTTTTGATTGATTATTCTTAAAAATGAATAAACTATCAGGACCGGGCTGGAACTCAGGACCCAGAAGGGGTTCATTAGGAGAAACATCACGCCATGAACTTACACCATTATCAGGTTTTACACGAACATCATCAAAAGCACCAATTGGTTCTAATTTTGATTTACCAATACCTGATGGACCAGCATTCTCCAAAAAATATCCCATAAATCCTTCATTTGATACATTCTCACGAGAATATACCATCAATAAATTCGCAACTAATAATAATACCAAACCAGTGATTAGAAATCCAGTTTTCATTCTACTTATTACGTATTAGATAATCTATTCAGTTCTATAATCCGGAAGTCTTGTTGCTACAAAATCATATGTTTTATATATGGTTTTATATCCTACTTCCGTAAAGTCTCGTACTAATTTTTCCATTTTTACTTCATCATCCCATATAATTAATTCACCTGTTTCAGTTATTAACATCATACCTTCCATACAATCATTACCTTTTTTAACAGTATTTTTACCTTTTATCCATATATTATTACATAATTCATATAATTCTGTTTTCCATTTTTCTTCATTATTACTTTTTGTATTTTCAATTTGTGAAATTATAATACCTAAAATTTCTTGTTCATTACCATTTCTATCCAATATCTTATCTCCTAACTTTAATTTATTTATTTCTATATATCCATTTAATGTTTTAATACATACATTTTTACCAACAATTGGTACTTCTGTATACATTTTAATACCATTCTTCCATATTTCATAATTTTGTTCTTCATTTAACATTTTTAATATTAAATAATTCCATAAATATTGTCCTTCATTATCATTATTTGGAATTTCCTCCCAATCACGAAATATTACAATATCATTATTACCACATACTGGAATATTATTTGATGTTGTATTAAAACAATACACAATAGATGATTTATTATTTGTTTTTACAAATCTATTATCAGATTCAACATCTTTCCATGTATTATCTTCATTCTTTACTAAATGTGAACCAGATACTTCTATTCCATCATATTTAAATAATTCAACATCATTTCCATTCATTTGTATAACAGCTGTTATTTTTCCACAATTATTACCTAATTCATCACCTATTTTTATATTTGTAACATCTTCTTTATAATTATTTCCATTTTTATCTTTTAATAAAATCTTTGTAGATGAAGAAAAACAAAAACCACTTTTTTTACTTTCTGCCTCATTTGCTAATGAACTTGACATGACTGTTCCTAATGCCAATACTGTTGCTACTACTGCACTAAGAGTTGTTAAAATAAATGGTATTACTGGAAATAATACAAACCATAATACTATTAAGATTGCTATCATAATACCACAAATGATAAGTATAACTTTTATAACAAACTGAATACTATTAAGCATTCCACGAAATAAAGTTATACCTGTGTAAACCATATTCATAACAACAGCACTAATACGATTCATAGCCATACGTAAATGTTGTATAATTCTACTTAATTCAAATACGGATGTATTAAATCTACGATAATATTGATTAATATATGTAGAAAATGTTTCATATAGATTATTTGCGATTTGTTTAACAGAATTTAACATTCCAATTGAGCCTTCAGTAGCATTTACTTGTTGACCAAATAATTTATTAATTGGATTCATTAGTGCTTCAATAAAACGATCAACGAATGATTTCATACAAAAATTAAAATTTTCTTTTGAAAAATCAGATTTGGTTCTTGAATCTGTATCTGGTTTAAAAAACCCAGCCATCATCATAATTGGTATTTCACATCTTCTATCTTTCCAATTATTAATAACAGAAGTTTTTTCAATATTTGATATTACTAATCCTAAAAAAACTAATAAAGTTATAGTTATTAACATAAATAACCATTTTGCCTCCATCTCCTTTTAAAAATAGAGAGATTAGTCAAATACAAAAAATCATTTATTTATTTCTAATTGTTTAGAGTAATGTATTTCTGAATCCGGAGAACACAACTCCATATAATCTCTTACAATTGTACCATTATCTAACTCAATTTGTGAATTAGGAACAACTACAAATGACAATAACTCACATGATTCATTTTTAAATTTAAATTGTTCTCCAAATCTACTCCACTTATTATTATTCCAGTACAATGTTGATGGTGTTATATTTATACCATTATAATTACATATTTCATTTACTTGTTTACGTATTATACCTGTAACATATGAACCAGTTGATAATTTTTGATTAATTTTAATATCTTTAGCAAGTAATATTCCATCAACTGTTTTAATTTTTGTATTTTCATCTAAAGCAAATCCATATTCCTTAAATGGATAATTTATTTCATTGTTAATTCCATTTAATCGTTTATTAATAAAGTTCATTGTATCTTTATCAGCATCATATGTTTCATCATAATCTAAAAATGATAAATATTCAACTGGAATGATATGATTATCAGTATTTAAACAATATAATAATTCATCTGAATCCCATATACCAATATTTATTGCATTTGGATGATCTCCTGCTTTAATGGGATAACCATTATACATTACATAGTGATTAGTACTTACTGTAACTGGTCCTAATTTAACCATTGGTTGTCCTCTTGAATAAAATTTAAATGTGGCAGTTACAGTAGAATTACTTGGAAGTAAAACATCACCTATTTGTACATCTTTGATTGGAACTTTTCCTTTATTTTTTGTGATTATTTGTGTTTCACCTGGAAAACAAAATGTATCTAAAAATGAAAAAAGAAATGTATTTGTAAAAGATGTCATACCTGTAATACCTGACATTCCCATATACATTACTGAAAATAATATAGCATACATACGCATAAATAATGATTTTATATGAATTGCACTTAGACGCAATTTAAAGAAAAAAGTTGAAATGCGTTCGGTAAATTCTTGAAATACAATATTTATACCTCCACCAAGTGACGCTATTACATTGCGCAGTGAATTTAATGAATTAAATATTGATTGTAATAAATCTGTAAATTTTGAAAACATCATTGTAATTGAACCAATAAAAGGCAAGGAATGTACATTAAATACTTTACCCATACAAAACTCAAAATTCTCTTTTGTATTATATCCAAATATACTCGCAAATGGCATAATCATCGGATTACATCTTTGATTTGCCCAATCTTTACTAACATTATCAATATCAAATACAGTATTAATACCAATTATAAGTACAATTATCAATATAAATAATAATATAATAAAAAACAATGCGTTATGAAAAGACCATAATTCATGTTCTGCCATCATCCTATTGACCACTAACAACCAATTATAGCCTATATTTAACAATTCTTTCACATTATATGATTTTATTAATATTTCATTAATAAAATCATATTTCATATATAATTCATTTTATTTATTTTTAAGTTCAAAATTATTACGAATCCATTCACGATCTTTAACAAAAATTTTACTAGCATCGGGAGCAGTTCTAACTGATAATTTTGCTACAGCATTTAGTTTTCTATATACAGATAATGGCCCATATGCCTTAATTGCTTTCTTTAATGCTTTCTCACGCAATGTGTCGGATAATCTATATTGATAACCATATCTAATTAGGTCTCCTTTCCGGAGTTTTCCAATACCCTCTCCTTCTCTAGGACCCTTACCTGGTAATCCACGATTCTTTATACATCCAGCGTTTACTTTAATTGTGTTTGTTTTAGGACGCACTGTATATAATTTACCTTTACGTCTAACTGTATATCCTGATGATATTATACTAGGACGAAATTTACGTGTATATCCTTTACGTAATACATATCCATCTGGACATTCTCCGTTTTTACGTGTAGTCATTTCCTATTACTTATCTATAAAAGAATTATCTTGAACAAATTTATAATCATGTAAGCTCTTTTTAATATAATTTGTATATAATACTCTATCTTTCAAATCATTTTTACTAAAATAATTCTTAATCCATTCTAATGTATCCTTAATAATATGTCTAGACGATTCTGGAAAATAATTTAAATTATAATTACTAAATCCATTTTGTGCATCAATTGAATAAATATATAATTTATTTAAAGTGTTAATATATTTTTTTACTAAATTATTATCTTGAGCTTCTTTTGTTCCAACTTCAGGTAATAATACTATATTATCATACAATGAATGCTTTATTTTTTTTATATTTTCTGTAAATTTTTCATCTAAATCTGGAATTGGATTTTCATTCATAACATATTCATCCTCTTCATCAGATTCATACCATTTATTTTCATTACTCATCATTATAAAATGCTACTTATAATTCATACTATTTTTTAATAATACCATACACAATCAATAATACACCTATTATTGTAATCATTGATGTATATGATGATGATGAACAGAAATTCTCTTTAATATTTTGTTTTGTAATTGGTTTAGGAACTTCTGGATCATATTTTGAATCCGCATTTGCCTGTGCCATCATCATTGTAATTCTTGTATTAATATTATTCATCTCCTTTTTTGTTGAATTATCACCTCCGGGACCGATTAGAAGGGGATTTACCTGTGATGCTTGTATTACTTTTTCATTTGTATCCATTCTCTATTTCTGTGAGTTAATATAAAAACGTTTTTCTATAACTATTCAGATTGAAAATGAGAAGACATGAAAATAAATTACCAACCTCACATCGCCAAACTATGGAAGAAGCTAGTGCTGAAGCAGAATCTCGCCCTTTAGAATTTGATCCTAATGCACGTGGATTATATATTCGCACAATGTTACGTGATATTCAATTATGGATGTCACAAGGTGACTCTAAAGATACAATTGCCCAACGTATTCCTGAATTTACTGAACAGTATCCTGAATTATTTAAAAAAATTGTTAATAATCAAGATTTAACTCCTATCAACAATATGCTTACTATGCTTGATAAAATGGGCAATGGTAGTATTTCACAACATCAAGCATCTATTGTTGTTGGTAAAAAATTAGTTGATCGTTATGTTACTCCTCAGTTGAAAGGTAGTAATTCTCATAAATAGGTACATTGAATTTTGAACACCATTTATAGCTTGATTTTATATTTCTTCTTAAATATTCATTAATAATATTCTCATTATTTTCTTCAATAATTAAAAATACTTTCTTTAAATATTCTGTTTGTAATGTAAATGATTTAGTTCTAATTTCGGATATAATATTACTAAAATCAGATAAATAATTCATCTTTAGTAATGACTCTAAAGGTTGATTATTCTCAATTATAGAACACCATAATCGTATTACATCATATGTTTCATTTGAACATCCCTTAAAGCCTTTACCAATAAAATAGTGTTCTGGATTACATGGACGACTCATACCTGGTTTATACAATGTCCATTTTTCAAAATGACATGATAATAAATATAATAAATCCAATGTTGATTTATGATAAAAATCAAATACTTTTAATATAAATACACCACCTTTTTTTAATACTTCTAATCCAATTCTTGTAGATGTTAATAATAACGGAAAAATCATTTCTTCCTGTCGCATATAATCACATGAAAAATCAAAACCACCATCTGCGGTGAATATATCTACTTTTTTATCTGAATTATGTAATTCATTATGTACATAATCTATAAAATATTGTTGGTTCTGTGTTTTCATAATATCACCTGTAGAATCTTCACCATATAATATTCTAATTCCTTTATTCTTCTTTAAAAAATGAAAAGCACGCCTCCATCCTGGAACATTACTTTGTTGTGGTTTTAACGTCATTGCAATACTCATTTTTATTTCTTTATTATATAATAATGCTCTACTATATAATGCTTCTATAAATCCTCCAGGTCCTTCACATACATGTGCTGTTGTTAATGATTTGTTTTTAGTATTAAAAAAATTAATTAAATCTAACATCTCTATCATTTTAAAATACGAACGAGATAATGGTTTTAAAAAACAAATTGATTTTGGAAATAAATTATATTTCTTTTGTGTATATACTAATTCATATGGATTTACAATCTTCTTATAATATTCCCAATTCTTACTACATGTTATTTTACTATCATATAAATTTATATTATTACGAAACATATGAAGATCTTCTTCTTCTTTTATTTTAACATGTTCATATTGATTTGAATCTAATTCATATTGATTTAAATGGAATAAATGAAAATTCCTATCATATAATTGGAATTTATCCCAAGAGTTATAATTATCTGATACAGATAATGCCATAATATAAATTATATATAAAATCTTTATATTATCAATAATATAATAATAAAAATATTATATAATATATATAATTCAATATTTTAATTTAAATAATATCAATTTCAATATCTGGTTCTTCCAACATTGCTTTAGGATTTGGTAATACCATTGTTACATTATTAAATTGTGTATAAGAACAAGGGTCTGTTAACTTAACACCTGATTCATCTAATGCTGCTAAATCACCTTCTTCTTCTTCCTCTAAAATACCAGCATTTTTATCAACATCTACCTCTTGTAACATTTGAATCATCATCTGTTCATCTAAAATAATTTGTGAAAAGGCTGTACCACCACGAATTGGTTGTCCCATCATAATATTTGCTGAAACTCCAGTAACAGGATCTACTTCACCAAAGATTGCAGCCTTTAATAGAATCTTTTCAGTTTCTTCAAATGAGGCCTTTGCTAATGTACCAATATCATTCTTATTAATACCATATCTATCAATAGACATTAAACGACCAAATCTTGTCATAACATCGCATAATAGACATAAATGACGATAATTAACACCTACACTATCAAATAATCCATTAATTTCATTAAATAAAATTGCTCTCGTTGCCTCAATACCAAGTACTTCATATACATCCCATACATTCGTTGAATATAATTTAGTAGAATCAACCGCAGGATGATTTAGTACTTTAATAAAGTTAGAACCATCTGTATCTAAGACATATTGTTCAACTTGTTCATATTTACCATTTACATTTTCAACATAGTTTTTATCTTTGCGAAAAGTTACAGCTTTAATACCAGGTAAACCACGAATTACAATACTATTTAATAATTTATTTTGAAATTTTTTAAGATTTGTAAAGTCATCTAATTGTGAAGCAGTATCTTTATCTTTCTTTTCTTTATCTGCTAAACGAATACGCATAACTAATTTACTAGAATTATAATCACTATACACAACATTAATCTCATTATTGAATTGACTTTTAATAACAGATACTATTTCTTGAATAGAGATATTACGATTAAACATTTCTTCACGATTTAATTCTAAACGAAGTACCCATTTTGACCATGTTTCTTCAATAGATTCATCTGCCATTAATCCCTGTTCAAACAAACTATAAAAGTTCATTAATTCTTTATCTTCTTCAATTACTGTATTATCATCTTTTTCATCCCAATAGATTGCCACTTTATTAGTAATATTACGAAGAACAGTTAATTCTAAATCTTGTACTACTTCACGTGCCTTATCTTTATTGTTACGATATTCTGGTTTTAGATAAATAGTAAGAGAAGTTGCTTTAGGATTTTGAGTAACTTTAAGTAGTTCTCTAAGACGAGGTACACCACGAGTAACAGCTGATTTAGAAGCTACACCTGCTTGATGGAAAGTATTAAGAGTCATCTGAGTAGCAGGCTCACCAATTGATTGTGCTGCAATAATACCAACTTGATCACCTGGTTGAACCCATGATTTCATATGATTAATAACAATTAATTCCATTAACATTTCAAATGCCTTCTTAGTAAATCTTTCTTTTACAATTAATTTATGGGGAGCTAAATGAAAACGTAATAAAGCACACCAAATTTTATGATAAGGATGAGTACGATTAATAATTGTTTTAATTCCATTTAACACAAATGAAGGTGTTAAATCAGTTTTTTCATTTGGTTTAATTCCAAATCTCACTTTTGTATTTAAAATCATACGAGCAAGATTTACAGGTGCGAAAATATTCGCATCTAATGATTTATTTTGAGCAACATTTTCAATAATCATACGCTGGTCAAATAAGATATCATTTGTATATTCTGTAATTAATTCAGCTTCGTTTTCACGGATAATACCATCTTTTAAAACAGTACTCCAATCAACATCTCTCATTCCAAATTGATTACGAATTTCATCCTGAGATAATTTTCCTAATGATAAACTTTGTGTTTCAATCTTTGTTGCATTAACACCATCTTCACCATAATGAAATTGGATAATATTATTATTAGCATCACGAATAGTACCGTCATATTGTACTACTAAATCTTCCATAGATTTAATTAATTGTCTTTGAATATAACCAGTATCTGCAGTTTTAACAGCTGTATCAATTAAACCTTCACGACCTGACATAGCATGAAAGAAGAATTGTTGAGGAGTTAGACCACGAATAAAGGATGACTCAATAAAACCACGTGCTTCTGAACTATCATCATATTTCTTATAGTGAGGTAAAGTGCGATCTGTAAAGCCATAAGGTACACGCTTACCTTCAATAGCTGTTTGTCCTAAACATGCCATCATTTGGGCAACGTTAAGAGGTTCACCTTTAGAACCAGAACGAACCATTGCTAATAAACGATTTTCACTAGATAGTGACTGTTGTCCTGTAGAACCAGCATCTGATGTTGCTTGATTAAGAATACCGAAAATCTGATCTTCAAATTCTTGTTGATTTGTTTTACCAGTATTATTATCAAATAAATCAAGATGTACTTGTAAAATTACTTGTTCTACTTGCTTTTTACGTTCTTGTATTTTTACATCAATTTCTTTTTTGGTTTCTTCATCTGCAATTAAATCACTAATACCAACGCTAAAACCATTTAATACAAGAAAGTTCTCAACAGTATTTTGAAGAGAATCTAATAATTGAACAGTATCTTTTGGTCCATGATCGTTATAAGTTACATGAATAATACCTTTTGATGGTTTCATATAAATATCACCATCAACAATACCTTGTTGAATATCTCCTTGTGTAATTTTAACAAAATTATTTGATGCCTGTGAATCTTTATCACTATCATATGATTTGTTACCCATTTCAATATTGATAGGTGGTAGAAGTGCTCCTAATACTTGTTGACCAGTCCATCTCAATTTAGAGCCATTTGAAACACGAGGGAGTTGCATATTTCCATCAAAACGTTTATTCCACATCATTAAATTCATAAATTCTCGGCGTGTAAATTCAATACCAGGTTGTGTTAAACGATAAGAACCAACCAACGTATCTTGATACACACCAATCATTGGTTTAGCATGACGTGGAGTAATGATATGATGAGGAATTGCTGCAATCTCCTCTAATTCTACCATTGATTCATAGGACTGGGGTAAATGTGCGTTCATTTCGTCTCCATCAAACGCCAATACTCTTACTTTCGTTAAGAGGCTAGAGTACACCTTAAGCCAAATTCTATAAAAGAATATGACCGACCCACATCTACTCGTTGCACAGCATCCGTATTTCTATTACTAGAAACCTTAGGACTTGGCTCAGGATTACCCATTGTTTGTCATAAAATGACTCACATCTTATTGCGTTGTTACGATATCCATTACGGTCTTTCTCCATGGCCTCATTCTCTTTTCAAAGAATGATTCGTAGCAATAAGCTTTAGGGGGTCCCCTGAATTTGAGGGTCTTGCATTAAATCCAAATGATCTAATACTAGATGATTATATTACAGATTATAATAGAGACTTATTATAACCCATAGATGTATTTACACTGTTTTCCTTTATAGATGATACATCACCCTATAAAGCAGTCACCTGTTGCCGACATTGTATGGAATCTTTAATAATATTTTCAGATACATGTAAATTTTCTACAAATTGTTTTGCTACTTTATATGCTTCTTCTTTTGTTGTTGTTTTTCCTCCAAAACATATTCTTTTGTGCTCTTTGTTCAATTTCATATCACTTGTACCTACATATACTGCAATAAGTTGCGAGGCAGATGTAATGTGTACTGATGTAATTACTTTATCTTTGAACTCATCTAATTTTGAAGCATATTTTTCTGATAGGTCGTTTGAATAATCTTTGGATATGGTGTATGGACAATTTATTTTATTAAGAAACTCTTTTATTTCTTCCAAGGTTTCCTCAAATGTTTTATTTACTTTTTGTCCAAATGATAATCGTTCTTTTGATTCATCTTTAAGAGTCAAATATACATATGCCATTTTATATTCACCATTATTTCTAATAGGTGATATAATAGCACAGCGTACTTTATCTTTATAGAATATATGTAAATTAGATGATTCATGATGACGATTTCTAGAATGTGAAGCAACATTATATCCATTAGGATAAATACAATTTACTTGAGATATCCAGAAGGCTTCTCTTGCGTCTAATGATTCAAGTTTTTCCTCTTCTAGTATCTCTATTATAAATTGCTCTCTACCATGCTCTTTAATAGCATTACACAATGGAGTATTACGTTTCTTAGAACTAGAAACATGATCATTCCAACGACCATTTGCTCCATATTTGTATGGAGTACCATTTTTATATTTGTAACTTGTAGCTTGACCTATATATTTTAAGCCTGTAGATTTACATGTAATCTGATAAATAACACCTGACATTTTCTATAGAAAGATAATGTTTAGGCTTTATATTCCCGCTGTTTATCGGCGTTATAAGGACGTGTAACGAGAACATTCATTCTAAAAGTCTTATATGGGAGTACTTTAACACGATGTCCCATCATAGACATCTTATGTAAAGTAGGTTGTCTGTTGAATAAAAGGATATCGTTATCAAGTAGATGACGATTGACTACATCTCCGTCATATAAGACAATTTCATTTGCGTTCACGTGTTTTAATGAAATCATGCGTCCGTCTTTTCGCACAATTGTTTTGGCACCAGGCCATTTATCAGCTCCATTTTGAATTAATTTATATAATTTGTCAATATTGTAAGGTGTAACACGTTCAGGAGTAGTTAAGTTTGTTGCTATTTCTAAAGGAACACCAATTTCCGCTACACTAATATTAGGGTCAGGAGTAATAACTGAACGAGCAGAGAATTCTACACGTTTACCCTGAATATTGTAACGAATGCGACCTTCCTTACCTCCAAGACGTTGTTGAATTGACTTTAATGGACGACCACTTCGTTGTGCAGATGGAGCAACACCTGGAATTTCGTTATCTACCAATGTAGCTACATGATACTGAACAACGTTTGTCATTTCATCAATTACATTTTTACTTGAATTATTTTCAATCTTTTGCTGTAATGTTTTATCATTTTTAATAATATCAAATAATTTATGTGTTAAATCATCTTCAGAACGTTGATTATTATCTTGTACAACAGATGGGCGTACTTGTGGAGGAGGAATACGAAGCACAGTACAAATCATCCAATCTGGACGGCAGAAATGATGATTGAATCCCATAAAATCAACATCTTCGTCTGAAATTTTACGGAAAAGAAGGTGAACATATTCAACTTCCAAAGGATGTTGTTCTTTCTGTTCCTGATAATGTGCTACAATACGAGCAATACCCTCACGAGTAAATTTATCAGGTTGAACATAACCACATCCATCAGGATTCTCTTGACCACAACGCTTAATGTTTGAACACAATGCCAATACTTCTTTCCAACGAGCTTCACCTTTACGATTCAATAAATCTTTGTGTAACTCTTTGTCAATACGAAGTTTTGAGCATTTAATACAAACACACTTAAGAACGTTAATAATCATATTCAGAAATTGAATATAATAGACAGGACGTGTTAATCTATAATGTCCAAAGTGACCGGGGCAACCGTGATTGGTTTGACCGCAAGTGCGACAGATTTTACCATTATCAAGAACACCCATACGAGGGTCAAATAAACCACCGATTTTGGGTTCATTTCCTTCATATGGAGTTTGAGTGGTAATCTCTACAACAGAACTGCGTTCAATTTCCTCTGGTGACATAATACTAAATTGAACTCCAACAATGGATTCAACATCAGAAGTATGTTCATTAAAACCGGCTGGCATTCTGTCTTGGATATAGAAACTGTTGTCTAAGCTCTCTTAAATAACAAATTAATGCTTTAAATATTTTTTTAATAAAAATATTTATCAATTTTTATTATTTAATATTAAATACACCATAATTTTTTTAATAAAAATACTTATTATAATTAATATTTTGTTTTTAGTATTTTTATGTTTACTTTTTTAATTTGAAATATTAATAATCGCTCTTTCTTTCCAATTACGTAACTGTAAATTAAAAGTACATGTAATAGTTACTTTACTAAAATCATTTACATTAATATGTCTTGTTTCATCTTTTGAAATAATAATATCATCTGATAAATATTTATATCGTGTTGAAATACATCTTTTCCACTCTGGAATATATATTTTAATTTTCATTTCATTATTTTCTAATTTTTTCTTTTCCAAAATTATACCTGAAAATGTGTTATTACCTGATACTGCACATAGAAAATCATAATCACGACTAAAATTCTTATTATTTTTCTGTCTTAAATTCATATCAAACATTGATATTGGAACAATATAATTTATATTTGATTTATTTAATAATAATTTTAATACTCTTTGATTAATTAAATCAGCATATCTACGAATTGGACTTGTTATATGTGTATAATTATTAGAAGATAATCCATAATGTGTTGTTTCCTTCTCTTCTGCTAAACAATATTCCGCCGATGAAAATGCTAAATTTTGTAAATCTGGAATATATTTATTATATCTCTCAAGCTTTTCCATTTCTGGTGTACTATGTTTTCTTAATATTCCCATTTTTGAATCTTTTAATAATTTTCCTGCTTCATTATTATAAAATATCATTAACCATTCAATATATTCATGTGCATTTTTTGTTTCTGTTTTTGCTATATATGATGAAATTTCTTTAATTATTTTACCATATTCTGATTCTTCCTTATCAAACTCTTCATATGTATATGATTTATCTGTTTTAATTATTGATTCAAACCAATTTATTTGTTCTATTTCCTTACCATTCCAAATACATTCTAATGAAATACCAAATGAATCCTTTCCTGTACTTAGTGAACACATTTTCTCAGAATATTCATAAGGTAACATTGGACGAATTACTTTACCTTCATTATTATATAATGTTTGTCCTATCAGTGAAGCCATAATATCAACTGGACTTCCATCCTCTACATATGTAGCTACATCACTAATTGTTATTGTTACTTTCCATTTATCTTCTATTTTATTAATTGTAATTACATCATCAATATCTTTACATCCTTTAGGATCTATATTAAATGTAAATCCATCTATTTTTTGACGATAAATTTTTTCTTTACTTTCAGGATTATAATTAAATTTAGGATATTTCCAAGGACAAGCCTGTAAAATAAGAGCCTCTGTTTCTGCTTTAAAATCACCTGATACACCTATAATTTGTTGAAGTAATCCACGTGGAAATGTAGACGATGATGACCAATTATCAAACTTTATTAATGCTATTTTATTTTTACTAAAATCTTTTTCTGCTGAACCTACTATAAATTGAGGATAACTTTTATTATAAGGAGTAAATAAATAAATTGGAACTCCACGCGAAGTTATTCCATATTTAGATTTATTAGTAAGTTCTAATGTACCGACTATAAGTGGATGTTCATCACGTAATTCTAAATTACACTTTGTTCCATCCCATATAACATGATCTCCTGATAGACATTTATTTGCTATTTTTGCTCCTTGAAACTCTATTAATTTATTACCAGTATCACTAACAATTATAAATTTATCATAATCTTTTGTATGAAGTATTCCATAAATTCCTTCCGAACGGTTTTCAACCTGTGTAGCACCAAACATTTCTTCTAATATTTTCATATCAATATTCATATTTTAATAATCAATTTTTAATTTACAGTTAATTAATCTTAGTCTAAAACTTTTAAATTATTATTATATATAATGAATTCTGGAAGTCGCTTCTCATGTGGAATTAGACGTTTTGATAAACATAAAGATTCATCAGAACGACCAACAAATCAACAATTACATAATGAAAATGAAAAAAAATTACAAGAATTAATTAAACTTCGTGAAAAACAAATTATGGAAGAATTTTCACTAGAAAATCAAACAAAATATCAAATTACCAATTAAAGGTTTTATATGATTCCCAAATTATATTTGTTAAATGTGTGTCTATTTGAAATCTAATTTTAGTTTCTTTATTTTTTAAAAGTATAAATGTACTTTCTCCTGAAAATGATGGAATATATACCTTATATGGAATAAGTTCTTTATCATTTGTATTATATTCTGATTTAATTATATCATAAAGAATATTATAAGGTTGCTTTTTATGAATAATATTTCTTATTCCTGAATATATTACAATAGAACCATCTGTTTTTAACCAATTATTAATATTCTGTAATAATAATTTCCATTGCTCTACATTTGTTTCATCTGGATCAAATAAATCAATTATAATAACATCATATTTTATTAATGGATTATTTGTAATTGTATTAAATATATCATCATAATATAAAGTAAGTCTAATATCATTCCAAGCCCCATTAGACCATTGAGAATACTTATTCTTAAATAATGTAACAACATCTTCATCCCATTCATACATATCCACTTTTTTTACATTTTGATGTTTTAAAACTTCTCTTAATGTAGCTCCTTCTCCACCTCCAATAATCATGACATTTTCTGAATTTGTCACACTTCCCATTGCTGGATGAACCAATGATTCATGATAATATTTTTCATCTATTTCACAACTCTGTATTGCATTATCCATATAGCATGCCACACCCCAATTAGGACGTTCTATCATCTCTACTAATGTTCCTCTTCTTGTTTTAATAGAATCTTTAATATTAGTATTATACCATGTATATGATACACCTAACTCTTGCCATGTATCCTCTTTATAGTTCATTATTTATTAATACTATTCCAATTATATTTAAACTATTATTAATAAGTTAAATATAATTTTAATTATTAATTTACAATCCAGTTGAACCAAATCCACCTGTGCCACGATCTGTTGTTGGTAATGAATTAACTAAACGAATATTGCGAATCCACCCCATATCAGGTGCTACAACCTGAAAGAGTCGGGTACCACGTTCAACCGCAGTATTACCTGTCATTGACCAAACAGGTGCTTTTAATTCTCCACGATAACTTTTATCAATTACTCCAGTTGAATTTGCCATCATCAAACCAGATTTATAAATAGAGGAACGAGGTAACAAAAAATAATGACTGTCTGTTTTAATGTAATCATTTGAAGAACCGTTTGGCATATGTTCTACTTTTAACATACGCATAGCAATTCCAAATGGGATAAATCCAGGAGTTTGTCCTACAATTACATCATGTGAGGTAAATAAGTCAAAACCTGCATTTTCATCTGACCTATTATATAATGCAATTGGATAAAATGATACAGTATCATCTAATTGTAAAATTTCTAATTCGTACCAATGACTTTCCATTTGTTATTAATAAAAATAATGTTAATATTCTTTAAATTAGTTATAATCTTAAATATAAACTATCTGGAATAATAATATCACGTATTATTTTTTGACGAATTTCCATTATTTTATTAATTTGTTCAATATGTTCACAATAAGTTGCTATTGATAAAAATTCATCTAACATATTTGATGTTTTCATTACATAACGGATAAAATTACCTTCAAATAATTCATATTCAGAACATATAACTGATATATTATCACCTTCTATCCAACGTGTCATAGGTTCAATTAAATGAGTTGAAATATTCCAATAATTTTCAATTGGATATCCTATTTCTTCTTCTAATTCACTTAATTTATCTGATAATTTATAGATTGTATTAAGAACATTTCTTACAGTTGATGAAATATTTAACGATACATTATTATCTGTATCTTTTGTTTCATGGAAACACGCTAATACAGAAATAATTTCTGTACCTGATAATTTTTCAAATATACCATCTACATATAATTCAGTTAATAAAATCTGATGTCCCTCATTTATCTCTGTTGCTAATATTCCTTTTAATGTTAAATCCTCATTTGTAATAGTATATGGATTATCATTCTTAATATATCCTATTTCATATAGAAACTTAATAGATGGTTCAATACTTGAAATGTGTGATTTCAATTCTTCTAAATTATATTTAATATCATCTTGTTGTTTTAGTAATATTTGTAATTTATTATAATCAGATATTGCTTTATTCCATTTTGGGCCTAATTGTTTATTTTTTAATGTATCTAATTTACGTTGAATTTCTTTTCTTTCTGAATTTACTGTATTTTTAATTTTTTTCTCTAATTCTATTCTCATTTTACACTCACTAAAATATGGTTCTTCAATTATAATATTTTCTATTTCTTTTTTACATTTTTCATTCTCTTTTTCTAATTTATAAATTTCAGTTTTTCTCTGTTGATACCAATAACTTTTTTCCATAATTTCAAGCCATTTTAATGGTGTATTTGGTTTTGATGATTGAATTGTTTTTAAAATAAAATCATAATGAAAATCCATTCTACTTAAAATTGGTGGTTTTGTACCTTTCATCATTGAATATATTTCATTAATATGGACAGGTTCATGATCTGGTAAATAAATTACATAACCTCTATCATCTTTACCTCTTCTTCCAGCACGACCTGCCATTTGAATATATTCATCATTTCTCAACATTCTCATTTGTCCAGTTTGATCATCGTATTTTCTAAAACCGGCAAATAATACAGTTTTAGTTGGCATATTTAATCCTACCGCAAATGTTTCTGTACAAAACATCATTCTAACCAATCCTTTTGAGAATAAAATTTCAACAATCTCTTTTAATAATGGAAGAAGACCACTATGATGAAAAGCAATACCACGACATAATAAATCATAAATTTTATAATATTGACTTATCTTTTCTAATTCTTTCATATGATAATGAAGATGAAATGATATAATATGCTTTACTGTTGATATTTCTGATGATGTTAATAGTGTACTTTCAACCTTTTCAGCATACATTTCACATTGTTTACGACTTAAAACAAAGAATAATGCTGGTAATAATTCTTTTTTTTCTAACATTTTAATTGTCTCATTTAAATTATAAATAAAACTTGATATATGTACTTTTCCATTAACACTTCCTTTTAATCCTGTTTGTTTAACTTCCATTACTTTTTTTTGATAATTTAGTTGTTCATGTTCCAATCCCTTTCTATAATTAATCCAATCATTATATATTTTTTCATTAAATACTTCTTTTTCATTCATTAATGTAATTAATTTATTATCTTTATTAATCAAATTATGTGTAAGTGGTACAATACGATATTGAGTTTCAATTAAATGAATTGGTTTTTGTTTTAATTCACCTAACCAATTTGCCAAATATTCTGGATGATCTAATGTTGCTGATAACATAACCATATTAATTTCATTAGGCAATAAAATCATAGTTTCTTCCCAAATTTTTCCACGATCTTTATCATTTATATAATGGCATTCATCAAATATTACTGCATCTAAATTATCCATTGAAATTGTTGAAGTTAAACCAAGATGCTCTGTTTTCGTACCCTTTTTATATAATAAGTTTCTTAAAATTTCAGTTGTCATAATAACAATCTGAGCATCAGGGCAAAACTTAATATCACCAGTCATTATACCAACCGATACATCTTTAAATTGATGTTTTAAATCATAAAATTTTTGATTAGATAATGATTTTATTGGTGTTGTATAAAATACACGTTTACCTTTTTTTAACGAATGATAAATTTGATATTCTCCAATTAATGTCTTACCAGAACCTGTCTTTGCACAAATAAGCACATTTTCATCTTTTGAAATTGCATAAATTGCATGTTGTTGAAATGGATCTAATGTAAATTTATATTCATGCTCAGGTAAATTCTCAGGAGCTTTTGATAAATCTGGTGTAATTAGAAATGACATTTTCCTATATTTTATTAATTTCTTTATTTTATATTCAATTTTTAATTTAAACAAACCTAAAAATAATTTACTAATTATTACAGCTATGAAAAGAGTTGTTGTTACCCTAACAGATCGTAATTATTTTCATAAAGCAAAACGTACTATTATTGATATTCGTTCAAGAGGAGAATGGCACGAAGACCTTGTATTGATTACTGTTGGATTTAATGCTCCTCTTAATTTTTTAGACTATTATAATATTACTCCATTTCGTGTTGAACATATTGATACTGATGAACTCATTAAAAATTATAAAAAACAACCTATTCGTCCTACATGTGACAATAGAGAATATGCTAAATTAACACAATGGGATAAATTTTATGTATTTCATGAACGATTTCTTCAATGGGATAAAGTTATCTATTTAGACGCAGGTTTAAGAGTTTTTGATAAAATTTCTCATTTAGCTGATTTAGACTGTACACATTCTATTATGGCTCCTGATGACGCACCTTTATACGATACCACAAAAAGATTTAATCTTATTATTGAAACTGACAGTAATATCCCTATTGTTGAAGAATTATTTAAAGAATATCCTAAATCTATTTTAGATGAACGTTATTTTTTAAATTGTATTTGGATGTATGATACATCTATATTAAATCGCATTAATATGGATGAATTTGTTACAGCAATGAATAAATATCCCATTTGTAGATGTAATGAAATGACTATTATGAACTTAATTTTAACATTTAAATATAAATTATGGAAACCATTTCCTGAACATTGTACAACTAAACCCAGAATGAGATTATTTGGATGGACAGAACATGATCGTGATTATGGACCATATACTACATGGCGTGATTTCTGTTTTATTAAATACCCAACATCTATTAATTTTGAATGTGAATAATTCATTTTGATAAAAAATCTTTTAATACTTTTGAATGTATATGTAAATTATTTATTTTATTCCACTTATTTTCTGTAATATTCCAAATATATGGAATATTACGTCCTTCCTCATCTCTCTTCCATTCATATTTATAATATGTATAATCTATATAAGACCATAACGCTCTTGAACCTTTTTTTATTTCACCATTTGTATGATGAGGATCTAAACCACCTAAATATATTCCCATACCAGCTACATCAAATAATGTATCATTATATTTATCATAATTATCATGAAACATATATGGCACTAATTCGTGTTTCCAATGAGTTGGTAATAATTGTACCTTATCTTTATTTATATTCCAAAAATCATGTAAAGCCTTCATTTCATGAACATATTGATTATTAGGATCCTCTATATATTTCAATAAAAACATATTTAATCTTAATAAATTCATATTATTTTTTATATAACAAATACCAGCTCCGCATCTATATTCATTGTCATACATGTAAGCAATTTCTTTTCTTGAAAACATCTCCATCCATTTATTGGGGTCATCGTATATTAAATTATCTAATTCCATAAACAATACATTCGTTAATTTGTTTTTAGTCATTAAATTAAATAATAATAAATATCTCTCAAATGTATAAATAAATAATTTCTCTCTTCCTGTTAATCCGTCACATATCATAAATTTATTCTTATTTTTATTATATATTTCATTAAATTCAGGAGATTCAACATCTTTATATTCAATAATTGTTACATTATATTTAATAATTTTTGATATAATATCCGACTCTTTATCATTTGTAATAAGATAAATAGGTCCATTATAAAATAATCTTGTTTGATATATAGTATCAATAGTATATTCTGGCAATTTTCCAATAAAATGATATATTATATTCATTATAATATAATATATTATATTCTTTAAATTTAAAGAGATATAGTTTGGAACAAACTTCTATCATAGTTAAATTGATTTACTATCTATCCAGTAATTGGATACCAGTATGATAATTATTTTGATATAGAGAATAAATATACATCGTATAATTGTTAAATTCTTTCCCATGTATTTTCATAAATATCCTCATAATTTTTAGGACCATTATAACCAAACCATTTTGATGGAACTATTACATGATTTGCTTCAGATAACCAAACACACCACCAAATAAATGTTGAGTTTGACATTATAAAATTATGAAATAATTGTAATAATCCAAATGTATTTATATCAGATTCATTCTCAAGAATATAATATTCATTATCAAATACAATTGAAATATCATTACGAATCTCATTCCAATAATTGTTATCATCGCTACAAAGTACAAAAATAGGATTCGCTATTTTTAGTATTATTCTATTTACAGCTTCTTTATAATAAGCACTATCTAGAGGACCATGGATATCACTATATTTTAAATAATCAGTTCTTCTAGCGTGTATCACTATAACTCTTTCATGATTAATTATTAATTTTTTATATTTTTTATAAACATCACTCATTATATCAATATCTGGTTTAAATAATTGTTTTATTTCTTGTTTTATTTTATCATTATAAAAATATTTTGAACTTTGTAGGTATCCATTTAAATATTTTCCAGGACTATCTAATTTTCCTATTGTTGTATAATCTGTTGGTCCTGATTCATACCATTGAATTAATGAATCATCAATTACTTCTACTAAATATGGGTTTATTCTTTTTAATATACTATCCCAATATACTGGACGATTTCCATTTTCTTTCTTATTATAAATTTGTAATATTCCATCCTCTTTTCTGGCATACGCATAAGCAGATGCTACTTGAAATAATTGATTACCTAATCCACCCATAATATTTACAGATACTACATTAGTATTGAAATTTTTATTATATAGTTCCTTTATTTTATCTAAAAATAAAATAATACTTTGTCGATTTGTACCATATTTTTTAACCCATTCATATCCTTTCTTTTGTTTTTCTATTATTAATTCGGGATGTTCTTTATAATATTTCATTTTAGCAATTAAATCATCTTTTGATGTAATATGGATAACAATTCCATCTGTAAATTCTGATGCTAATGGATTTTCACATAATACAATACAACCATATGCCAATCCTTCAAATATACGCTGTGATAGATGACCTGTCTTAATATTATCATCACTCTGAAATCCAAAAGCAAAAGTAGATGTTAAATAAATATTGCGTCTTTCAGAATATGGTAAATAATTATCCCAAATCACACGATGATATATTCCTGTAAAGTTATATGGAATCCAATCCATTTTATATCCTCCACCCATAAAACAATAATCACGTATAGAATGTCTTTGATAGAGTCCAATTTTATCTGGAGAATCATTCGCACGAAGTTTTAACGGTACAAAATTAGGCAATGACATATAATTAATAATATCTTGTGATGTTTTGTCTTTATAGATATAATATTCACCTGTATAAATCATATAATGAAATGGACGAAATGAAATATCTTTCCAATACCAACAAATAAATACAGTATTTGGACATTTTTCACCTATTTTTATATATATATCTCTATTATTAATATAATTTCCACCAGAGTCATCTAAAAATATAATACCTCCATCTTCTAGTTCTGAAAAAGAATAAACATTCTTAATTTCACAACCATAATCCTTAAATGCATCTGTTAATTCATCAAATACACATTTCATAACAGGTAATGGTTTTAATTCAGGAAAACGTGGAAGTTGTATTAATTTCTTCATATTTTACTTTATATAAAATATAAAATATCTTTATATTTTGTCATTTAAAGATATTTTATTATAATATTATATTATAAATGGCTATTGAAGATCTATATATGAGATTTTGTAATTATATTAATAAAAATGATTTACAACAATTCAAATATGATGATAATGTAACATACATGTTAGAACATGTAACATTTGATATTGGAATTCAATATCTTAATTATATTTTTAAAGAGCCTTTATTAACAGTTTCAGATATTATAAAATACTGTGAATTGAATGACACAATTGGAGGTGGTATAAAATATAATTATAATTTTATTACAACTTCTCCTAGTAATTTTCGTTATATTTTTCATTCACATTTAATTTTATCACATATTAAACGATTAGGATTAAATAATTTAAATTTAGTAGAAGTAGGTTGTGGTTATGGTGGTTTATGTTTAGCACTTAATTATTTTTCTAAAGTATATGGTATTACAATTAATAAATATCATTTAGTTGATTTGGGACCAATTAATCAATTACAAAAATTTTATTTACAGTATCATGATATTTATTTTGATTTAAAATTTCATGATGCTAATTATTTTGGAAAAGATATTGACGACAATAATCTATTTTTGGTTAGTAATTATTGTTTCAGTGAAATTTCTAAACAAAATCAAGAACAATATATTACTCATTTAATTCCTAAAGTATCACACGGATTTATGGCATGGAATCATATTCCAACTTATAATTTTGGTTTTGAATATACTGAAGAACTTGAATATCCTTTAACATGTTCTAGTCATAATCCATATCTTAATAAATATGTATATTTTTAGTTTTATAATCTTTTCATTATTTCTAGATATTCTAAACTCATACTAGATTCTATCTTATTAATATAATCCATATCTACCAAATCAGGATGAACATACCAATCTTCAAATGTACAACCATTATGTTTAACATCATTAAATACTAAATAATATCCTCTTCTTTTAAAAATATCTCGTGACATATCACGAGTGTTATAATAATTACCACGATAACTATCATGTTCAAATGTTACAACCGCAAAACGATATTCATTCATTATAGTATTATCAAGTAATTCTAATGTACTTAATGTTGAACGATTATCAACCTCTAAATCTATTTGTAAATAATCCATATTAACTGGAAAATTATTATTAACAAATATCTGATTATAATCTATTTTTGTGGCATCATTTATTACATAAATAGATTTATTTCTTTTCTCTTTATATAAATCTGCATACATATTATTATATTCTATCATTAATCCACTCCATCCTAACTCTTTTTCCAATAAATATGTATTATTAATTATTTCAGGATCATTTGAACCAATTTCTAAAAAATATCCATTATTTTTATTTTTTAAAACATTACGAATAAATACATCCTGTCCTGCTTGACTATTTGATTTCATAATATTATATAAAATAAATAAAATTATTTTATATAAACACATTAATATGTTTTTTTGTTATATGCTTTATACGGATGCGAATTATACATATATCGGAGCAACTACGGATCCAGAAAGACGTCTAAAACAACATAATCATGAACTATCGGGTGGAGCTAAATATACTACAATTAAAAAATCACAGGGAAATACATGGAAAATTGGATGTGTTATTTCTAATATTCCAGAATGGCGTTCTGCTTTACAGATTGAATGGAAATGGAAACAGTTATCTCGTACAATCAATAAATCCCATAAAAATTCGATTCTTCGTAGATTATATTCATTGAGAGATCTTTTATTACTTGAAAAGCCTACTGCTAACTCAATTCCATATGATGCTTATCCATTAGGACCTCCTAACATTATTTGGTATTCAGATGAATTAAAAGATAAATATCATAATATTCAAACTGAAGCAAAATTATTGGAATAATAACCGGATTCTGTCATATCAATTAATCCTTTTTTAATCAAATTTGATTGAATCTTATCTTCTACTTCTTGATCTTCTTTATCACTAAAACGTGTAAATGATAATTCATTTTGGGGATCATAAGTCAATTTAGGAACATGTGTTGATGCTAATTGAACTAATGTACCAGGTGATGTTCCAAAAAATCCTTCATCCCTTATTTCTTTAAAATAATATAATACAATTATTAAAATAATTACAATAAATAAAACTGATATTACACGCATTCTATCTACTTTTATTGACATATATTTTTTTATTCATCCATAATTATTATATTATTTTCTAAAATCTCGGAATGGTCTAATTCTATATTTGATAAAATACGTTCCATTTTATTCTGATTTTCTTTTAACATCTTTATTTCTCCATATAATTGCTGATATTGTTTATCCAATATATTATACTTTTCTTCTAATAATGTATATTTATTATTAAGACGCTCATTATTTTCATCGCAATTAATAAATTTGTGTTCTACATCTGTAAGTTTTTGCTCAATAGATACAAACTTTTTATCAATAGATGAATTTTCTACGTCTGTTAATAATCCATTAAAACAACATGATAATCTTGGAATATTTATTATACAATCTGATTCCCTACACCTGTTTAGTCTTGATTCTAATTGCCCCATTAATATTATAACACATTTTTATTTTAAGTTGAATGAGTTATAATTTTTATATTATTTTTTAAGTTACATATATATGACATCTTGGGCAAATCGTAGTATACTCCGAAAAAGAAATATATCTCAAATACCTGAAGAATTTCGTCCACATATTCTTCCTAGAGTAAATAATCCTCAGGTTATTCTCTCAGAATCTTATCAACCAAAAATAATTAATGAAATTATTTATCCAAATAATGAAAATAAAATTACTAAAGACTTAATATCATCTTATCAATCATCTATTTTTAAAGATATCATTAAACCTATTCAAAATATAAATCCAACTGCTACTGAACTTACTTATCAAAATAAATCATTTGTATTTGTTATTTTACGAAATATACGGAATATTAAAGATAATAATTTATGGATTTCATCATATAATTCAATACGCAAGTTTTATACTAATAAAATTATTATTATAGATGATAATTCTATGATTAATACTGTAAATGGTAAATTAGTTAATACGGATATTATTAAAAGTGATTTTAATGGAGCAGGTGAAATATTACCATATTATTATTTTATGAATTATCGTTGGGCCGATTACATGATCTTTTTACATGACAGTATGTTTCTATATCGTCCATTTACATTATCAGAATTAGACTGTAATGTGCGTTTCCATTGGTATTTTACATCAAATAAATCAGATAATAATAATAAAATTTTAGATTATATTCTATTTCTTAAAAATAATAATGAATTACAGGATTATATTAATACTGAAAATCATAATTGGAAAGGATGTTTTGGAGTAACAACTATTATTAATTTGTCAATAGTAGATTATTTAGAAAATAAATATTCATTATTCTCTACATTAGTGCGTATAATACGCACACGCAAAGATAGAGAAACATTTGAAAGAGTGTTTGGAAAAATTTTATTTTTTGAAAAAATGATTGATGACGCATCTTGTTCTAATTTTGGGGATATTTTTAAATATCCTGGTGCATTTGATTCTTTACATTTAAATATTGAAACTGCTATACATAAAATAAATGAAACCGCTTATAATACTGCAATTGTTAAAATTTGGAAAGGAAGATAATTTAAATTAAAATATATACTATTTAGTATAATGACATCTTGGATTAAACGTAAAAGTGCTCAAAGAAAATATATTCAACCATATATCCCCATTAATTATACTTCCGAACCAGCTATTAATGGAGATTTTATATATTTAAATGAATCAAATAATTCATCTAATTTTATTACAACACTTGAATATGTTCAACCAAATGTCAATAATTCAACAGAATTTATTACAAATTTAGATTATGTTCAACTAAATCTCAATAATTCAAGACAGCTAGATAATCTTATAATACCAGATAATACCTATAATCATACAGAAATAAATACTAATCAAAATGAGAATATAGTTATTGAACAAATAAATCAGAATTCTATAGAATTAATTCAAACTATTCAACAGGAACAAATTCAACTTGTTAAACAGGAACAACAGGAACAAATTCAACTTGTTAAACA
>VFQS010000087.1_pt1 | contig 122677 bp, 104 predicted proteins | sample 3512361 | NCBI WGS metagenome assembly VFQS01 (sample SAMN10412375, study PRJNA504923) | tailings metagenome | isolation source: Relicate 1 Philex TSF3 active mining | place: Philippines | reverse complement strand
ACAACTTCACATAATGAGAAACTTATCTTGGAGACTATTACAGACAAAGGAATCTCTCTTCTCTTAAAAGCCCCCCTTTGCAAGGGGGGTAGGGGGGATCAACCCTCCAAACGTAGCCAAAAAATTTATTCAAGCTTGCAAGGTGATCGCACAATTGACTCGTATATTCAAAGTGACTAAAGATCCCCCCTACCCCCCTTAGAAAGGGGGGCTTTTAAGAATCTATGATCCAAACCGATAACCACCTACCTTACAACCCAAAACTAGGCGATCGCGCTAGAGAACTTCGCAAAAACATGACCAAAGCAGAGCGAAAACTTTGGTATGACTATCTTCGAGATCTTTCCACCAGATTTTATCGACAAAGACCAATCGACAACTTCATCGTAGACTTTTACTGCCCAGCCTTAAAGCTAGTGATTGAAATTGATGGCGACACGCACAATAGTCAAGAGGCAAAAGATTATGATTTAGAGCGATCGCAGAGATTAGAAGGTTATGGATTGCAAGTGGTCAGGTTTACAAATGAAGAAGTTTTAGCCGACTTTGAAGGGGTTTGTTTGAGGATTGAAAATTTCACTCTATAGGATGTCTAGTAAAAGCACAGAGGGCGCAGCATTTGCGAATCTAGAAAGTACTTAAATATTCAGCGATCGCCTCTGGATAAATGATATGTTCTTGAACTTGAATACGTTTCTGTAAATCAGCGAGAGAGTCTTCAGGAAGCACAGGAACTGCCGCTTGCTTGAGAATTTTGCCACTATCGACTTCGAGGCTCAGCAAATGCACCGTACAACCCGTGATTTTCACACCATAGTTAAAGGCTTGCTCGATCGCATGAATACCTTTGAAACTCGGTAACAAACTGGGATGAATATTGAGAATCCGTTCAGGGAAGGCATCGATTAAAACTTGAGTGACAATTCGCATCCAGCCTGCCATAATCACTAGCTCGACTTGGTACTGATTGAGAATGTCAATGATTGCGAGATCGAGAGCTTTGCGAGATTTGTAATCGCGATGATTGACTAAAATTGCAGGAATCCCAAACTTTTCTGCCCGTTGACTCGCAAAAGCATCAGGTTCGTTATAGATCATGACAGCAATTTTGGCTTGCAGCTTTCCATCATGGATAGCTTGCGCGATCGCTTCCAAATTACTGCCACTTCCCGAAGCTAATACGGCTAACACCTTTACGCTCACAAATCTTCAATGCCTCTAAACAAATCCAAACAAAAAATGCAGACACAAGTTTATACCAATTCATGAAAGTGTGGTCACACTTTCATGAATTTAAAAATCAAACCTATAGAAGTCCTAAATCATTAGGACTTACGCAATGCTAACGAATTTACTGGGTTTTGAGTGGATGTGGCGCGGGCAAAGCCCACGCCACATCCACTCGATGCGTAAGTCCTAATCATTTGTAGATTTTGGAGTGCGCTTCCACAAACCATTTAGGATTGCTATAGTCAGCTTTTTTCAAAGCGAAAAATAGCGTAGCCATTTTTCGCTTTGGTACTATATAGGAGCAGTGCTTTTTTGAGCTGCAACTATAGCGCTTTGATCTTGCCATGACTACCCTATCGGAAATGCCAATTTCTACACAGAAATCAGGCGATCGCCATCCTACCTATCCCCTCAGCATTGCGCCCATGATGGATCGCACCGATCGCCATTATCGATATTTCATGCGCCAGATTACGCGACGAACTTTGCTCTATACGGAAATGGTGACGAGTGCGGCAATTAAGCATGGCGATAAGGACTATCTCTTAGGCTTCTCGCCTACAGAAAATCCCCTTGCTTTGCAGGTGGGCGGCGACAATCCTCAAGACCTCGCTGAATGTGCGCGGATTGCCGAAGCGATGGGCTATGACGAAATTAATTTGAATGTGGGATGCCCAAGCGATCGCGTCCAGAGTGGACATTTTGGCGCATGTTTAATGAAAACGCCTAATCTAGTCGCCAAATGTATTGAGGCAATGGTTGCGGCGACGCAGATTCCTGTATCGGTCAAACATCGCATCGGGGTTGATGATTTAGATAGCTATGAGGATATGCAAAATTTTGTACGCATTCTCTCAGAAGTTGGTTGTCAGCGTTTCTCAGTTCACGCGCGAAAGGCATGGTTACAGGGGCTAAGCCCCAAGGATAATCGCGAAATTCCACCTTTGCGTTATGCCGATGTGCATCGATTAAAGCAAGAATTTCCGCATTTATTTATCGAAATTAATGGTGGATTTACGACCCTAGAGCAAGCCCATGAGCAGTTGCAGTATGTTGATGCGGTGATGATTGGTCGCGCCGCCTATGACAATCCTTATCTCTTTGCAACTAGCGATCGCGAGTTCTTTGGTGATGAGTCGCCGATTCGTCATCGAGTGGAAGTTGCTGAAGCGATGATTCCCTATATCGATGCATGGACTAGTAAGGGATTGAAGTTAAATAAAATCACGCGCCATATGTTGCAACTGTTTCATGGTCAAGCTGGTAGTCGCCTTTGGAAACGTATTCTCACGGATAAATCCTGCATTGCTGGTGCAGGTTCTGAGGTAATCCGCGAGGCAATTAAAGCAGTTACGGACATCTGCCCTCTCCCCTAGCCCCTCTCCCATTGGGAGAGAGGCACAAGAATTTCTCCCCTTCTCCTCTCTGGGAGAGGTGGCTGGGGGTGAGGGAGTGATATTTTTAAAATCCATTTCCAATCAGAATAAAGGCTGACCAATAATAAGGATGATTGAATTCAGATTTGGGATTGCGAATTAGAGATAGTTGCGCTTGGCGTAAACTCTCTACCTTAGAAAATTGCTCCTTTTGTAATTCTCCATAAAAAATATCCATCAGGGCTTGAGTACCACCATCAGAGACAGTCCACAATGATGCGATCGCTGCCTTTGCTCCCGTTCTTTGCATTTGATACCCAAAGCCTAAAATCTCTTCGCCGCCGCCCACTACGCCGCCTAGAGCCGTTTGGCAAGCGCTGAGAACTACTAAATCCACCGCAGGCATTTTCAGATTTTGGATTTCGCGGAGACTGAGGCGATCGCCATTGCCGAGGAGAATAAAAGATTCTTCAGGTTTGCCACTGACAAACGCCGCATGGGTAGCAAGATGGATAATGTTATAATTGCTTTTTGGTTCGATGATTTCATTGCGCTGAAACGAGGCGTTAAATAACTTAGTCGTATTAGGAATAATCGCGCCTAAATTTTCAACTTCTTTCCCCGCAAAGGGTAGCCCTGTAAAAGCAAATTTCTGTGTGCCGACATTAAATTCATACTTCCCTTCACTAAAAGCAGCCGCAATCACATTGGGCTTGACGACAGTTTGCGAACCGAGACGGAATAAATTAATTGCCGTGATGTGATTAATAGCATAATTCTCAATCAACCATTGCTTACCGTCGTAGAGCGCAGCTAGAGGAATGTAGCGCAACTGTCCATCGGGGGCATAGATAATGGTTTGGATTTGATGTTTTTGCAAATCTGCGGCAATCGGCTTCACCATCCATTCATAAAGTTTCTTGCCTGAATCTTGAACATCAAAAGAATTGGCATCTTGGAGGTCATTGCGAAAAGTAGCGATCGCACTTTGCAAATCGGTTTGATTAATTTTGACTGTGCGATGGATGGGGGGAGTATCGGGAATAAATAGAACGAGTTCGAGGCGATCGCCTAAAATCAAGGGATAAAATAAGGCTGTCCTTTGGGGGAACTGGGCAGTTTGGATTAGGTTTTTTAAGCGTTCTTGGAGACTGAGATAAGCCCTAAGCTTGAGATTGTCTGCGATCGCATTTTCTTGCAGATTATTCTCAATGGTCTTCACATTATTGCTATCAAATAAACTGACCAGTTTTTGATTAGACTCTAGTTGAATTTTGCTGATTTCTGCAATTCTTGTTTTTTGGATATCATTGGGATTGGGCAGCTTACGCAGTGAGTCCAATTCATTGTTGAGACTATTGGCTTGAGATTCAACTTCACTAATTAATTTGGAGAGCATCTGTTCCTGTGGCAATAGTTCAATTCCCTGCGCCGTGATGTCATTTCCCTCCACATCTTGGAGATAGTCCTGTAGCTCTTGCACCTTCAAGAGATCGAGTACCTGCAAAGCTTCCATGACTCGACCTTGTTTTAAGAGTCTACTAGCTAGAACTCGATAGACACCAGATACTGATTGTTTAAATGCACTCTGATCCTCACGGGAGAGATTGCGAATATCTTTACGGATTGATTCACGGACATTCACCGACAGTTTATAGAAATAAATGGCAAATTCTATGCGCCCCTGAATTTCCATTAAAGCACCTATATTTCCAAGTGTATTACTTTCACCACGTCGATTTCCTATTTGGCGATTTAATTGTAAGGATTGCTGATAGGTGGTAAATGCTTGGTTGGTTTTGCCTTGGTAATTGGCAACTAGAGCAATATTGCCAAGAATCGTCGCTTCAGTAGTGCGATCGCCAACTTTTCTTGTTACTACTAAAGCTTTTTGGAGGAAATCCATCGCATCATCATAGTTCTTTTCTTCGATCGCAATCGAAGCAAGGTTATTGAGGGTGACAGACTGGGCACCGAGATCACCTGTATCTGATGCTAACTGAAAAGCTTGGAAGTATGATTCTAAAGCTTTGTCAAATTCCTTGAGACGACGATAGGCAAGTCCGATATTACTGAGAATTGATGACTGAGAGCGTAGATCTTTGCGTTCTTTAGCGATCGCCAAGGCTCGACGTAGGAAATCCAGTGCTTTATTGGGTTGCGCTAAGTTGTTATAGAGTAAGCCAATGCTATTGAGAGTATTCCCTTCATTGCGGCGATCGCCTATTTCTTGATTAATCACTAAGGCTTGTTGGTAGAACTGGAGCGCTTTCGCATATTCACTAAGTTTTCGATAGACCGCACCAATATTGCGTAAACTGTTTCCTTCTTCCTTACGATTTCCCTGTTCTTGCCAAATCTTCAGAGACTGTTCATAAAATCCTAAAGCCTCTTTCGGCTGCCCCAGCGTATCGTAGGCATAGCCAAGATTATTCAAAGTTATGCCTTCTCCAACGGGATCTCGTAGGGATTTACGCGCAGATCTTGCTTGTTCATAAAAGGCGATCGCACTGCGGAGATCACCTAGCTTTTCGTAGGTTTTGCCAATCTTATTTAGTGTTCTTGCAAATTCCTTAAAATCCCCCAATTGCTTAAACAGGGCTAGACTCTGCTGGCGATAATTCAGAGATTCGGAATATTTCTCTAAATCACTGTAAACATCGCCAATTGATCTCAGGGTCAGCGCTTCCCAATAGGTACGCCCCATCGCCTTAAATACGGGTAAAGCTTCGAGATATTTAGCGATCGCCTGTTGTTTTTGCTCATTATTGCCATCATTAATTTTTGTCGCTTCCATAAAAGCAACTTCCGCCGAAATATATTGGCGATCGGCATCGGTTGCCCTGCGAAGGTCTGCAATCGTAAAACTAAATTTCCCCGATGACTTAGGGTTTAAAGCCTTGATCACCAGTTTGTATTCCCCCGAAACCTGAGCGATCGCCGAAATCACCTCTGCCCCTTCATCTTCATTAGGACTATCGGAAATCGCTATTTCTTTTCCATCTGGGCTGAGTAGCGTCAACACCAGATCAATTCCCTGCTGTTGTACCAGAATCTGCACAAACTGCCCAGACTGCAATGCGATCGGAAAGCTACGAGACTCAGCATTTTGAATGGTTTGCGTTGTTGCTGTTTGGGCGATCGTTGGCGATGACGCAATCATCAACGACGGTAACAGGCAAGTAGTCGTAATCATGGAGACCGCAAGAAAGCTATGTAAGTAGTTTCTCTTGCTGTTAAGGGACTTGGCTCTAGATTGCTGATTCATGGCAACTACGACCCTGTAATGATGACAATATCCTCATTATCACGTATTGCAGATACTTGCATTTTTGAGCTTTATTAAGTATGGGCGGCGCTTCGTGCCGCCCATACTTAACTTTATTTCTATGCCTTCGCCATCGAAATTCTAGAAGCGATCGGCTAATTTATACTTCGCATCCTGATGTGGTTTTGCGCCTTCGCCACAGGTTCGAGGAGTCGGCAAAATCTTGGTAGGATTAGCAATCCCTTGCGGGTCAAATGCCTCACGCACCCATTGCATCGTTTCCAAGTCTGACGCGCTAAACATCTCTGGCATATAGCATTTCTTATCCGCACCGATGCCATGTTCTCCCGAAATGCTGCCACCTACGCGCACACAGAGTTTAAGAATCTCGCCGCCTAATTTTTCTACGGTTTCTAAAGCACCAGTTTCGGCATTGTTATACAAAATTAATGGATGTAAATTCCCATCTCCTGCATGGAAGACATTGGCAACGTAATAGCCATATTCTTCACTCAGTCTAGCAATCTCCTGTAATACATAAGTCAACTTGGTGCGAGGAATCACACCATCCTGCACATAGTAGTCAGGACTGAGACGACCCATCGCCGCAAAAGCTGCCTTTCTACCCTTCCAAAGCCTGAGCCTCTGTTCAGGATCGCTAGCTGTAGTCACATTTCTAGCTCCATTTTGATAACAAATGGCTTCGACTCGTTTCGCATTTTCGGCAACTTCGCTCTCTAAGCCATCAATCTCAATTAAGAGAATTGAGGCGGCATCACGGGGATAGCAATTAGTGGCAACTGTATCCTCTACGGCATTGATGCTCATATTATCCATGATTTCCATTCCCCCTGGAATGATGCCCGCACTGATGACATCAGATACAGTTGAGCCTGCTGCTTCTACAGTGGTGAAGTCTGCTAAGAGAACCTGAATCGATTCTGCTGATTTGAGAATCTTTAAAGTAACTTCAGTGGTAATACCAAGGGTTCCTTCGGAACCAACGAAAATCCCTGTGAGGTCATAGCCTGGGCTTTCAGGGATTTTGCTGCCGATATCTTTAATTGAGCCATCGGGAAGCACTATTTTTGCACCCAGTACATGATTAGTTGTCACCCCATATTTCAAACAATGTACGCCCCCTGAATTTTCGGCGACATTACCACCGATAGAGCAGATGATTTGGCTAGAAGGATCGGGCGCATAGTAGAAGCCTGCGCCACTGACAGCTTGTGTCACCCAGTTATTGATTACCCCTGGTTGCACGACGACACGCTGATTTTCGAGATCAACTTCTAAGATCTTCCGCATCCGTGAAGTAATAATCAGTACTGATTCAGGCAAGGGTAACGCCCCGCCTGATAGCCCTGTCCCCGAACCCCTTGCCACAAAAGGAAGCTTGTAGCGATCGCATATTTTGACAACTGCTGCTACTTCCTCGGTAGTATTTGGCAAAACAGCGATCGCAGGTTGTTGTTTGTAGCTGGTAAGTCCGTCACATTCATAGGCGAGTAGCTCCTCGCGAGTACGGACAACATAGCGATCGCCAACAATCTCCTTAAAGGCGTTAGCGATCGCTTGCCAATCAATAGGTTGTGATGATGCGGTTTGAGGAATAGTAGCGATCGCGGTCATGCTTTTCTATCAAAACGAGGACTATGCCCATCTTATCGCAATCTGGTTTAGCCAGTTAGTTAGGCTGGGTGAGCGCAAACCTTGGCAAATCATCATTCGATAGCCATCTGCGGCATAGATTTAGAGTATTTTGCCATTCTTCTACGGACAAGCTTTCTTGTGATGAATGCTCGTGACGATATCCAACACTGAGATTAACTCCAGTAATGTCTCGGCATAATGTCACAATATCCGTAAAAGAAAAACGATCTGGCTCTGTATATCCCGTTACCCGAAGTAAATAGTTACGAAATGCATCTGTGCCAACAGAGTAGCATTTAAAATCTTTGCCATGACGACGATCTAACTGCACCATAAACTGATGTTCTCTATTTATTTCTTGAGCAATATCAGCATTTGTTGGATCATCCATTAGCCAATTACTCCCTATCCCTCCTACTTCCTCTCCATCCGTGATAAGTAATGAGTGCCCTAAATCTTTAAGTAACCACAGCATGGCACACCCAGCCCGATCATCTGCACCAATTCCACAGTTGGTACTGGAAGATCTAAATATTCCATTGCTCAAAACTAATTCATGTCTAGTATCCTCATCCCTACCTGTCAAGCTATCCCAGACTGTATCGGCATGAGCCACTAATACAACTTTATTTTGGCGTTTCCCTCTAACATAAAGGAAACGTCTAGGTCGTTCTCCACGAAAAATAATCTCTCTACTTGGCAGCTTCGAGAAACACTGAAAGATAGGATCTGAGTTTTCTAATGGAACTGCTAAAAATCTCTTGAGAACATCAATTTCGTTCATACCCTTTGTAATATATAACTATGCTGGTTTAAAACATTTAGCTCATGATTGTGTAATACAACTAGGGAGTTTTAAACTATGCAGTTTTATTGCAGGTCAGAGCACTTTTTTAGTAAAAATTTTAGTAGAAATCTCTTGTGCTAATGGGTGACTAGCCCATAACTCAATGAATCAACCTGTCCGCTTGGTGCGCGGTGATGCATTTATGCCCAGCTATTGATGTAGAGGCGATCGCCACCCATTGCACTTAATCATTATAAAATCTAGCTGTTTGCTTAATATTGCGTCATAATGGGGAGTAAACCTTAGCAAAATTTGACCTAGTTTAGAACAATGACCTCTGCTCCTAAAGCCAAATCGAAGAATCTCGCGGATAGTCCTGCCGAATCAAGCGAATACAAGGACACCGTTAACTTGCCCCAAACCGACTTTTCGATGCGGGCAAATGCAATTATTCGTGAACCAGAGATTCAAAAATTTTGGGAAGAGCAGGGCATTTATGAAGAATTAAGTAGCAGTAATAAGGGTGATATTTTTACGCTCCATGATGGACCTCCCTATGCTAACGGCACATTACACATGGGTCATGCCTTGGGCAAATCATTGAAAGATATTATTAATCGCTATCAACTGTTGCGGGGACGCAAAGCCCGCTATGTCTTAGGTTGGGACTGTCACGGCTTGCCCATTGAGCTTAAGGTTCTCCAAAATATCAAACCTGAAGAACGCGCAAAACTCACACCTTTAGAGTTGCGACAAAGGGCTAAGGAGTTTGCCCTGCAAACTATTGACGAACAGGCGGCAGTTTTTAAGCGTTTAGGGGTTTGGGGTGACTATGAAAACGCCTACTACACGATGAAGCCTGAATATGAAGCCGCCCAGATTGCTGTATTTAGTAAAATGGCGCTCAAAGGCTATATCTATAGAGGTTTGAAGCCTGTTTATTGGTCGCCTAGTTCCCATACTGCCCTCGCGGAAGCAGAATTGGAATACCCAGAAAATCACGTTTCGCGGAGTATTTATGTCGCTTTTCCTGTCACCAAGTCTAGCGATAAATTGAAAGCGATCGCTGATCTCACCAATCTCCATGCCGTGATCTGGACAACTACTCCTTGGACAATTCCCGCGAACTTGGGCATTAGTGCCAATCCCCATCTCAGCTACAGCATTGTTGAGGCTGGTGATAAAAATTACATTGTGGCAACAGAACTCGTTGAGAAGTTGGCCGCCACCTTTGAGCAAGCTTTGGAAGTGAAATATACTTTCAAGGGAGATATTCTTGAAGGAACGATCGCTAAGCATCCCATTGTCGATCGCCCCAGTCCCATTGTCTTAGGCGATCACGTTACTGCTGAATCAGGTACAGGCTTAGTCCATACTGCGCCTAATCATGGTCAGGATGACTTTGTCGTGGGTCGAAAATATCATTTGGGTATGATTTCCCTTGTGGACGATCGCGGTATTTTCAATGAAGATGCTGGTGCAGAACTCGCAGGTTTGAACGTTCTCAAAGAAGGCAATGCCAAGGTTGTGGAAATCTTGACCACTAATGGAACCCTGATTAAAGAAGAAGCCTATAACCACAAATATCCCTACGATTGGCGCACTAAGAAGCCTGTGATTGTTCGTGCTACGGAGCAATGGTTTGCCTCCGTTGAAGGTTTCCGCGAAGAAGCCTTGAAATCGATCAAGGAAGTTAACTGGATTCCTGCGATCGGGGAGAATCGGATTACGGCAATGGTGCAAGAGCGATCGGACTGGTGTATTTCCCGCCAGCGCACTTGGGGCGTACCGATTCCCGTATTCTATGACGAAGAAACTAATGAGCCTTTACTTACAGAAGAAACCATTAATCACATTCAAGAACTGATTCGTGAGCATGGCTCTGATGTGTGGTGGCAAAAGGAAGTAGAAGAATTACTGCCTGCATCCTATCAAAATAACGGTCGTAAGTATCGCAAAGGTACAGACACAATGGATGTCTGGTTTGACTCTGGTTCTTCTTGGGCAGGGGTTTTAGGTGGAGAGAGCCATAATTCTCATCTAGTTCCCTACAAGCTAAACTACCCTGCGGACATCTATCTCGAAGGTTCCGATCAACATCGTGGCTGGTTCCAATCTTCACTCCTGACTAGTGTGGCAACCAATGGCTATGCGCCTTATAAGACGGTGTTAACTCACGGATTTTTGCTAGACGAGAAGGGACAGAAGATGAGTAAATCCCTTGGTAATATCGTCGATCCGATGGTGGTCATCAATGGTGGTAAAGATCAAAAGAAAGAGCCTCCCTATGGTGCGGATGTGGTTCGTCTTTGGGCGGCAAGTGTGGACTACAGCAGTGATGTGCCTGTTGGGAAGACGATTTTGGCACAGATGTCCGATGTATCACGCAAGATTCGCAATACTGCCAGATTTTTGCTCAGTAACCTCTTTGATTTTCATCCTGCGGAGCATCTCGTACCCTATGTTGATCTCACGGAAAGCGATCGCTACATCCTGCATCGTCTCGCCGAAGTCACCAAAGATATTACTGAAGCATACGATAAATTCCAATTCTCACGCTTCTTCCAAACCATCCAAAACTTCTGCACTGTCGATTTATCGAACTTCTATTTAGACATTGCTAAGGATCGCCTCTATATCAGTGCGCCTGATGCTGCCCGTCGCCGTAGTTGTCAAACCGTACTGATGTATTGCTTAGAGACAATTGCCAAAGCGATCGCGCCAGTGCTTGCCCACACTGCTGAGGATATTTGGCAACACTTGCCCTATCCCGCACCGACTAAATCCGTATTCCAATCGGGTTGGTTTATTGTGGATACGGAGTGGCACAAACCCGAACTTGCCGCCAAGTGGGAATATCTCCGTGATGTCCGTTCTGAGGTTAATAAAGTATTAGAAGCCGCCAGAACTGGCAAACTAATCGGCGCACCCCTAGAAGCGAAGGTCTTACTAGTTGCCACCGATGCAACTCAGAAAGCTTATCTGGAATCTTTAGGAGAAGATTTGCGCTATCTCTTCATCGTGTCACAGGTCGAGCTTGTCGATCGCTTACCCGATGCTGACTTTAAAGGCGAGGCTACCAATTTACAAATTGCGATCGCGAAAGCCGATGGCGAAAAGTGTCCCCGTTGCTGGAACTACTCCACCCATATCGGGGAGTCTACCGAGCATCCCCATATCTGCGATCGCTGTGTCAGCGCATTAGCAGGTACTTTTTAAATGTAGTCCCATAACGCAAAGAAGTGCTTTGCATTGCCAAGCACTTCTTTGTGCATATCTCTTTATGTAGGTGCAGATAACCTCGTATCCATGTCTTTAGCTAGATTAACATCTTGAAATGTTTTGTTATATTTCTTTACATAAGGAACTATCACACAGGTTAAAGCAATGGCTAACAGTTATAGAGTTGATGAAAGAGGTGTTCTTAACAACTTCGCAGTTGAACCCAAAATGTATGTCGAAGATACCAACAAAGCTGGTTTCACTCCTTATGCAGAATTACTAAACGGTAGACTTGCCATGATTGGTTTTGTCTCTCTCCTCATTCTCGAAGTATCTACGGGGCATGGTTTGATTTGGTGGTTGGCGAATCTTTAATTCTTTCCTGTTTCCTATCAATGTGTTTAAGACTAAGTAAAAACGATTCTTGATCCCTTCCGTAAGGTGGGGATTTTTTGTTGATTATTGATTGAGCTGATTGGGATTCTTAAGATATTTTCCGATCGCTTACGCATTACTACCAGCAACTAAAGCGATCGCTTGATTAATAATTGCTTCGCGATCGACCATTGTTCCCAACTCATCTGCCTCATATCTACCCTCAAAAGCCTCACTTGCAGCAGCATCTAGAGCAATCTCATAGGCTTCTTCTATGGTCTCGCGTAGTTCTGAAGGTTCGCAATAATTTCCTTTAGATTTACGTCGTTGATTAGTACGCTGAATTTCTCGCACCGAGTTTTTAATTGAAAGATCCCATGATCGCGTGGTGCGATTTTCAGCACGTTGTTTAATCAGTTGGAGTAGCAGGATTTTGGCAAAGCTATAAATTTTATTCAGCTTGTCATCCTTGCTCATCTCGGTCATCTCCTCCACCAAGAGCAACGCATCAGAGATGTTGCCACCTATCAGCAATTCCCTCAGTTCTAATAACTCTTCCATAACTATTCTCCAGCCGCATTGTCCCAGATTTGGTTTGCTTAATTTTTAAAACCTGCATTGCTAGGTACTAAGTAGCTAGGCATAAATAAACTGAAACCCGAAAAGATTGTTCCGCCCGCTACGAGGGAGGAACAATCTCTGGTGTTAGGTTTTAATATGCTCATCTACTTACATTAATTACGCCCTAGACTTTACAAACTTTAGAATTACCTGAATTTTGAAAGGGCAACAATGCCTCGCTTTTAAAAATTTCTCTGGGTTTCAACTCAGCTTAGAGTGATGTAGTTCTCAGTAATAGTCGTAATTTCCCAACTTGAGTACAAGCCATAATAACATTATATTTTGAAGACAAGATTCACCTAGCCAATAATGACCCTACAAACAGACATTGATACCGCCGCCGCACAGCTCAAGGGCAAAACTCCTCAAGAAGTCCTCACATGGGCTCTCGGCAACTACAAAAATATCTCCCTCGCATCTAGCTTTGGAGCCGAAGATGTCACTTTGATTGACATGATCGCCAAAATCAAGCCCGATGCCCATGTCTTCACCCTCGATACAGGTCGCCTCAATAGCGAAACCTATGACGTAATCGCCAAAGTCCAACAAAAATATCCACAATTGCAACTTCGCATCATGTTTCCTCAATCGGAAGCAGTGGAGCAGATGGTAAGCGCCAAGGGCATTAATCTGTTTTATGACAGTGTGGAAAATCGCAAGCAATGTTGTTATATCCGCAAGGTAGAACCCCTTGGTCGTGCCACCCAAGGTCTAGATGCTTGGATCACAGGGCTACGTCGTGACCAAACAGCGAATCGTTCCACAATGGAAACCGTTGAGCTAGATGGCGATCGCAATATTGCCAAAATCAATCCATTGATCGATTGGACAAATGAACAGGTTTGGGACTACATTCGCGCCAATGACGTTCCCTACAATGCCCTCCATGATCAGAACTTCCCTAGCATTGGCTGTGCGCCTTGTACCAGAGCCATTCAAGCAGGTGAAGATCTGCGTGCTGGTCGTTGGTGGTGGGAGATGAGCAATCAAGAATGTGGCTTGCACGTTACCAGTGACGGTCGCCTAGTTCGCGCCAAGGATGTTTAAACAATAAAGGCTCGCTAAGCGAGCCTTTGTTATGGATTTGATTAGGAATTATTGGTAATAATGAATAGAACTACAGGTCTAGAATATGGCGATTGGGAATTTAGAGGATGGCGATCGCATTATGGCGTAAGACGATCGCAGAATGCTGATGCTAACAAGCCGCCAATTCTCTTAATTCATGGATTTGGTGCAGCAATGGATCAATGGCGCGATAACATTCCCGCACTTGCGGCAGAGCATACCGTCTATGCCATTGACCTATTGGGATTTGGCGCATCCGAGAAGCCCCCGACTGACTATTCTATCTATTTGTGGGTAGAGCAGGTATTGAGCTTTTGGCAAAAATTTGTGGGCGTACCCATGATCATCATTGGCAACTCAATTGGTGCTCTCGTCTCCGCAATTGCCGCGAGTCATCATCCTGAAATCGCCGCAGGAGTCATCACTATCAGTCTGCCTGATATCGAAGCTTTTCAGGCGCTAGTTCCGAAATGGCTACAACCAATAGAACGCGCAGTTAAAGCAATCGTTAATGCCATTTTTGTAAAACCACTCTTTTATCTATTCCGTCAACCTTGGATGATTCGCTTCGTATTAAAAGGAATTGTCTATTGCGATCGCGATCGCGTTGATGATCAACTCGTAGAAATTATTGCCAAACCAGCACGCGATCGCCAAGCTGCCGAAGCATTTGTGAGACTCAATCGCAGCATCAATCAACCCAATTATTCACCAAGCCTGACACAAGCCCTTTCACAATTACAGGCTCCATTATTGATTTTATGGGGAAGTCGCGATCGCCTTATCCCTCCATCTGAAGGCAAACGCTTAGTCCAATATGCCCCAAATGCCTCTCTAGTTTATTTAGAAAATGCAGGACATTGCGCCCATGATGACCGTCCTGAGCGCGTCAACCATGAAATCTTAACTTGGCTAGCTTAAGCGATTAAGTAGCTCATGTGATGCTGGGCGGCATTAAATGAGCTAAAAACTTTACCAAAAGAAATATTTGCCGACTATTGGGGAAGAATACTCCGAGAAGAGATAGCTACAGCAATTACCCCTCAAGAAGAACTTTGAAAGCGTTGCGAAGCAACGCTTTCAAAGTTCTTCTTGATTTGGGTTTGAGCGCAAGGCGCTGTAAGTATATATGCTGGCAACTTTTTAGAGGATCATCGGTCTTTGAGACAATCCGAGACATGACTATAGACCTAAAAATACTGCACAGGATTTATTTGCGTGATTCAAATCGTCATATCTCAAATATCTCAAACTATTGATAAGCTATGGCAAAGATTAATTAGTATTCCCTCAGATATTGCGCTATTTATTAGTAATTTAGAAATTATTGAGAAAAAGCTTCTTTATCCTCGCTATCAACAATCTCGACAAGAACATCAAGTGTTGCTCAGTAGTCTGACTCCTGATGAAGTCAAAATTGTCCAAGAATTAGAGCAGTATGGAGTCGCAGTTACACATCTCGATGATTTAGCAATTCCCCTGAGCGATCGCTTTTTGATTGCGGCAAAAAAAATATCCCAAGAACTAAGGGACAATGCTAAGCTTCCCTTCTACATGGGTAAACATACGCTGACGGCAAGTGCAGAGCAAATCATGCGTTATCCAGAACTATTTTTGTGGGGCGCAGATGCCAAACTTTTACGCATAATTGAAAACTATCTCAAGATGCCCGTTGCTTATGATGGACTGTCTTACTACTACAGCCCTGCAGATAGTAGAGAAGCAGGTCCCCGTAAATGGCATCGGGACAAAGAAGACTGGCAAATGATCAAAATTGGTATCTATATCAATGATGTTGATGAGGATGGAGGTCCTTTTGAGTGTGTTACGCCAGCCGCCAATGAATTCATCAATAGGGCTTTAAACTCTAAGTCGCTCCAGAAGTACAACACTGCCTATCAGCATGAACTTGAGGCGATCTTGCCCGAACAAATGCGGCATAACTGGCGTAAAACCTGTCTTGGCAAAGCGGGAACAGTAATTTTTGTGGATACGGCTAAGTATTACCATCGGGGTAAACCACCGACTAAAGCTGACCGCTCAGCGATATTTTTCGGCTACTATACGCGCCAACCCAGACATCCATTTTTTTGTGGACGATCGCCATTGTCTCAAGCACAACTACGATATATGGCAAGCCTGTTACCCGCAGAAGTTCGGGATTGCGTGACTTGGCGCGATCGCTTAAAAGGGCTGGGTAAATGGATTCCTAAAAATCGCTTGAAGGTCTAGCCCCAACGAAATACTGCCGAACCCCAACTTAAGCCAGCCCCAAAACCTGCGATCGCAATTAAATGATCTTTTTGAATTTTGTCTGCTTTTACCCATTCATCCAGCGCGATCGGAATTGAAGCCGCCGAGGTATTGCCATATTTGCCCATATTGCTTACCGCCTTAGCAGGATCAATGCCAAAACGATTGACAACCGCATCGATAATCCGCTGATTAGCTTGGTGCATAATTAACCAATCAAGATCGCTAACTTCCAAGCTGGCATAGTGCAACGACTTTTCGATTACCTCTGGCACGCGGCGCACCGCAAAACGATAAACTTCCTGACCATTCATCGTAATCGGATGAAAGGTGCTACGTCCCAGATAATTGATATTAAGTAAGTCGTTACCCTTGCCATCGCTTCGCATCTCAAAGCCTAGCAAGCTATTTTGACTGCTAGCTTGCAAAACCACTGCCCCTGCCCCATCACCAAACAAAATACAAGTGCGCCGATCTTGCCAATCAACCCAACGCGAGAGGACATCTGCCCCAATCAGCAAAACGTTTTTGTAAACACCTGTACGAATATATTGGGACGCAGTAACTAAGCCAAACACAAATCCTGAACAGGCTGCCACAAGATCGAAAGCAACAGCTCGCTCTGCGCCTAGAATTTTTTGCACTCGTCCCGCTGTACCAAATAGATCGTCAGAGGTAGAGGTAGATAAAATAATCAGATCAATATCTTCGGGCTGCAAACCTGCGGCAGCGATCGCCTGTTGGGCAGCTTTAGCCGCTAAGTTAGCTACTGAATCATTCTCACCATCGGCAATATGACGCTCTCTGATACCTGTCCGTGAGGCGATCCACTCGTCATTGGTATCTACCATCTGGGCAAGGTCTTGATTTGTCAATACGCGATCGGGAACGGCGGAACCGCTACCAATAAAACGTACTCCAATGAGAGAAGATTCAGTATTAGTCATGGGCTGTATTTGAACTGGATAAATAAAAAGCGATATTGCTGTCGCTGGGCGACAACAATATGAGTATTAAGTGGGTGGATCGTCGGGGGTATCATCCGCAGGAACCGCTACTTTAGGTTTAATTTGACCACGAATGCGCTCTAGAACTTCGTTATCTACTGCATCTTTAGCAACACGGATGGCATTGCGAATGCTGATAGCGTTAGAACTGCCGTGACCAATTACACAAACACCTGCAACACCCAGCAATAAAGCACCACCATACTCGTCGGCATCAATGCGTTCTTTGACCTTCTTGAGATTAGGTTTGAGGAGTAATGCCCCAAGCTTGCCACGCCAGCCTTTAGGCAATTCTTCCTTGAGGATTTGCATGACGGCATTACCGACACCCTCGGCAAATTTGAGGACGATATTACCCGCAAAGCCATCACAAACAATTACGTCAAACTGACCTTTCAGAATATCCCGACCTTCAGCATTACCAGCAAATAAGATTTGCTGATTCTCTTGCAATGACTGGTGCACACGAATCGCCAGCTCATTACCTTTACAGGCTTCTTCACCAATATTTAGAAGCCCAACCTTAGGCTCTTGAATACCGATCGCATATTTACTGTAAAGCGAACCCATGATCGCGAATTGTTCTAAAAATTTGGGGCGACAATCTACATTTGCGCCAACATCAAGTAGCAATACAGGCTTATGGGGAACCTGTGTGGGAAATAATGCGCCGATCGCAGGTCGATCTACACCTGGTAAACGCCCCAATCGGAGCAGGGCGGCTGCCATTGCTGCGCCAGAATGTCCAGCCGAAACCACAGCATCTGCTTGCTTGCGCTTGACTAAATTCATGGCAACGGCGATCGAGGAGTTGGGCTTGCGGCGTAGCCCTTCGAGGGGTTCGTCATCCATTTCGATGATGCCTTCCGATGGCACGATCTCTAGGCGATCGCTTTCCTTATAGTTATGTTGCTTGAGGTAGTTCGCGAGAATATCGCGATCGCCAACTAGCGCTATATCTACACCTAATTGAGTCTGAGCTAATATTGCTCCTTCAACCACTTCGCGTGGGGCAAAGTCCCCACCCATCGCATCTACTGCAATTCTCACGTTTTGCGATCCTGTCTGCGTTTTATAACTAAAACTGTAAAGAATTTTATTAAACCTTACAAAAATTTTAACAGTTTGAGTAACTTAACCTATCAGGATTGCTCAAAATATTTGAAATCAAATGCGTGAACACAAAAAGATCAGCATTGTTAGATTGTTTAATCGTTGGATTAAGTTTCTAGTAGTCTCAGCGATTTCTGCACTCATAATTTTGGTGGGATGTCAATCTAATCTGGCTACTCCCTCTACGAATAAGGGTGCGCTCTCCTTAGACAAGACCAAATCAACATCAGCTACCTCAGGCACTCTCACTGTAGATCTAGGCTTCCGCCCAGACACCAATGGGTTTAGTTTTGAGAATTACGGCAAGGATAGTAGCATTAAAAACCTCTCACCTGTAGAAATGCAAAGGATGTTTGGGAATCGGGTTTGTGCCACCAGTGGAGAAAATTGTATCCTGACACCTCCCGCCCAGCAATGGATGGAAGAAGTCAATAAATCTATGAATGGTGGGCATTGCGAAGGAATGGCAGTTCTTAGTATGATTCTCTATGCTGATAAAGATAAGGTGAGTGGATTTGGTAATACTCCAGATCTGTCTTTACAGGGGAATGAGAAGCTTCAGCGCGAAATTGCCTACTGGTTTGCCACTCAGTACACTCAACCAACAGCAAAAAACGAAATTAAAGACAAAACTCCTTCCGAATTGCTAGATATCCTTTTATCTACGATGAAACTGAATGCTCGCATTGAGGAAACCTACACAATAGGGATTTATCAAGCTGGGTTTAAAGGCGGTCATGCGATTACTCCTTATGGCGTGGAAGATTTAGGTGATGGCAAATATGCGGTCATGGTCTATGACAATAACCATCCCAAAATAGAGAGAAAAGTCGAAATTGATCGCAATGCAAATACGTGGAAATATAACGCCTCCACTAATCCTGATGAGCCTGAATCAACTTATATCGGTGACGCTAATACCAAAACTCTGACTTTGACCCCCACCCCGCCTCGCTATGAGCGTCAAGCCTGTAATTTCTGTGGTGACGAGACATCTACTGAAAATAGTTCTGAGAAAACAGTAGCTAATAAGGGAAATACAGGAGATGCGATCGCGGCAAAATTTAACCAAATCTTTCTCGAAGGGGATGCTGACCTGCTAATTACTAATGGCAATCAAAAAATTGGCTATGAGAATGAAAAATTTGTAAACACGTTTTCTGGGGCAACATTCATTCCGATCAAGAGCAGTGAACTCTGGCAGGATGATGAGGAACCCGTCTACAATATTCCTCTGAACGTCCCATTCACGATTAATTTGCAAGGTAACAAAAAAAGTAATGGGAAAGAACTAACCGATGTTGCGATGATAGGACCTGGCTATGATCTTGCCGTAGAAGGTATTAAGTTATTAGCAGGGCAAAAGGACAAGATCCAATTCGATACTAGTGGGCGGAACCTCTCCTATCAACCCAGCAATGAGGAAGCTCCCAATATTATATTTGGGACTTCTGGTAAGAACGATGACTATGAGTTTGAGCTTGATGGCATAGAGATCGATGCTGGTGGTACGATTAGCGCAAATCTAGATACTGCTAAAGGTCGCCTTGGTATCAAGATTAGTGAAAGCAAGCAGGAAGCAAAGTTTAATTTGCTGATCAGTCGGATTGATGACAAGACCGAACAAAAATTTGAGGGTGAAGATCTGACGCTAGATTCAGGAGATACCCTCTATTTAGACTATGCCAAATGGACTGGCAACGGAGGCAGTCTCACAATTGAGCTTGATAAAGGCAGTGATGGTGTAATTGATAGCACCACCACCTTAAAGGACAAAAAATAAGTAAATGATATGCCTCCTGCGTAGCGGGAGGCATATCATTTTTGGCTTTTTACAGCGCATTGCGAGCAAATTAATTAATTTGCTGGGACTGATTTGGTAGCATCTCGCTCAACTGGCAAAATTAAGGGTGTGCCTTGACCATTACCCAGCACAATTACTTTAGAGTTAGGAGATTGGGAAAGTTTTTCGGTTGCCTCGATCGCCCGTAATTGCAAAACCGCAGGCGTTAAGCCTTCCGCCAAGATTTTTTGAGCATCCGCACGACCTTTAGCTTCAATCCGCTTACGCTCAGCCTCTTGAGTTTCTTTTTCTAGTACAAATTTCATCTGCAAATTTTCCTGTTCCGCTTTGAGACGCTGCTGAATTGCTGCCTGCAAAGTATCAGGAACCTTGACATTGCGGAGCAAAGCCTCATCGACAACAAAACCAAGGGGGGCAAGTTGCGATCGCAGTTTTTCGGCAAGTTTCAGACTGACTTCTTCGCGTTTAGTGGCATAGATCGCTTCCGCAGGATAGCCAGAGACGATTTCCCGTGAAATTGACCGAAATCGCGACACAATGATTTCTCGCTCCTCTAGCCCAATATTTTGATAGACACTTGCTGCCTTAGCAGGATCAATACGGTACTGAATGCTGACATCAATTCCGATCGCTAAACCTTCTTTGGAAGTTGCCCCAATTTCCTCCTTCAAATCACGTATGCGGGTCGAGAACTGTATTACATCGGTAAAGGGATTAATAACATGAATGCCTGCGGGTAAGGTGCGATCGCTGACCTTGCCCTGAAAATCTTCGACTCCAACACTTCCCGCAGGTATTACCACCAATAATCGACTTAAGGCACTAAGAGCGGTCGCCAGAGCAATCAAACCTGCGATCGTTTTGATCACTAGTTGTGCCGTGCGATTGTCCACTAAGCGTTGGCTATTAAAAAACACAAGTACAGATATCAATGAAGCGATCGTCGAGACGATAAATGACATTTTGGATATACCTGTTATGGGTCAGCCCTGATATAGCAATCCTAAATGGTTTATGGAAACGCAACCCTTCGGGTTGCGTTTCCATAAACCTAAAAATCTACAAATGATTTTAGGACTGCTATAGCTGATTAATTTTCTAAATTATATCTACAGCCAATCTTGCACGAAAGTGTGGCAAATAGAGAAAATCTTGAAAGTGCTGCGAAGCAGCACTTTCAAGATTTTCTGGCTGTAAATAGCGACGATCGCAGTTACAATCGAGAATATTCAGCATTATTGAGGTTTTTCAGGGCGCAAATTACTACTGGTAAATTGTCCTGAAACTATGGAAATCGAAGCTTTGCGATCGCGCCAGTGGTTTAAGCTCATTTGTGGTGCGAGTTATCAACATTTACCCGCCATTCGACATTTGGCACAGATCTACACCTTAGCAGGAGCAGATTGCATTGATATGGCTCCCGATCCTGCAACGATCGCGGCAGCTAGGGAGGGAATTGCTGCGGCTCTAGAATTAGACGAATCTGTGCGATCGCCACTAGTGATGGTCAGCTTTAATGATGGTGAAGACCCCCACTTTCGCAAAGCAATTTTTGATCCCCAGCTTTGTCCCAAAGATTGCCCAAGACCTTGCGAAAAAGTATGCCCCACCACAGCAATTAAATTTGGTAATGATTACAATGGGATCATGCCAAGTCTTTGTTATGGGTGCGGTCGTTGCTTACCGCTATGTCCAGTGCAGATTATTCAAACTCGCGAACAGGTTTATGTCCCTGAAGATATTTTTGATGAAGTACTTAACCACAAAGTTGATGCGATCGAAATTCATACACAGCCCAACCGCACTCAAGAATTTGCTGCATTTTGGCAACGCCTAAGTCCGATCATCCCCAAGCTCCAATTGATGGCGGTCAGTTTCCCCGATTGCGAAAATTTACGGGATTATCTCATGTCGCTAATCGCAGGAATGCAACCTCAGCCGCGATCGCTAATTTGGCAAACTGATGGCAGACCTATGAGTGGTGATATCGGTGATGGGGCAACGAGGGCAGCCCTACAACTGGGACGAAAAGTATTGGACTTGCAGCTACCCCTTGGCTTTGTGCAACTCGCAGGGGGAACCAATGCCAGCACCGTTCCTAAACTCCGCCAAGCGAATATTTCCGTCGCGGGAGTTGCCTATGGTAGCTATGCTCGGAAAATCGTGATGGATTTTCTTGAAAGTCGTGGTGAGGACATACCCGATCGCCTTGAGGAACATCCCTGCTTACTCTGGCAAGCCGTGGCGATCGCCAAACAATTAGTTTCCCAAATCAAACAAGTCTAAATAATTAAGGCATGGTGAAAAAATGATCAACACTCAATTAGTTGAAAATCTTGTACAGGTTATTAGATCACTTTCTTGGGAAGAGAGATTTTTGCTAGAAGAAAAATTATTTTGGGAATCAGCAGAGATATCAAGTAAAGAAATTACCAAAATTGCAATACTAGGAGACGCTTTTAAATTTTTAGAGATAGAACCAGATATTTATACTCTTGAAGATGGTCAACCTGTATGACCACTTTACAAAAGGGTGATGCAGTTTTAGCTTTATTTCCATTTACTGATTTATCTCAAACAAAGCTACGTCCTGCGATTGTGCTTTGGGTAAGTGAGACTAATCAAGATACAACTATTTGCTTTATTTCTTCTCAAGATGTCAATCAAGTTTCTATGGATGAATTTGTTTTACAGCCGTCAGATTCTGAGTTTATTTCAACTGGCTTAAAGGTTGTTTCTAAAGTTCGGGTTACGAAGATTGTTACTCTTGAGCGAAAACTGATTCCCAGAAGGCTAGGCAAATTACAAAATTCTTACATTGCAAAGTTAAATCAAACCATGATTGATGCGTTTCAGTTGGTTCCTGCTTCCCCCTCTATTTAGATGACCATTACCTAAATGACTACAATGAAGCTATTCAAACTTTTATACTCTGGCAAGCCATAGCGATCGCCAAACAATTAGTTTCTCAAATCAAACAAAACTGAAAGTACTGCTTCGCAGTACTTTCAGATATAAAACCTAAACGTAAAACCTTTAAAAAGCCTAATGGACTCCATCCGCAAGCAAGTTACAGACAACCTCGATCAACTCCTCGATATTCTGCCACCACGCATCAAAAATAGTCTTGAACTCTGCGGCGGGTTAGAACAACTTGTCGAAATTGTGATGGACTTGGGTAGGTTGCCAGAAGCGAGGTATTTTGACAGTACTAAATATTTAACCGATGACCCGATTACCAAAGAAGATTTAGCACATTGTGTCAAACAGGTTGGGGAATTTGGCGGCGATAATCGTGCAGGTATTGAGCGAACCCTCCACCGCATCAGTGGCATCCGCAACCGCAAAGGTGAAATTATTGGGCTAACCTGTCGGGTTGGTCGGGCTGTTTATGGCACGATCGCCATGATTCGCGATCTAGTAGAAACAGGTAAATCGATCTTATTGCTCGGTAAACCGGGGATGGGCAAAACTACGGCTCTCCGCGAAATTGCCCGTGTCCTTGCCGATGACCTCAATAAGCGCGTCGTCATTATCGACTCATCCAATGAAATCGCGGGCGATGGCGATATCCCCCATCCTGCGATCGGTCGCGCCAGAAGAATGCAAGTCTCTCAGCCAGAATTGCAGCACCAAGTAATGATCGAGGCAGTGGAAAACCATATGCCTGAAGTGATCGTCATTGATGAAATTGGCACAGAACTCGAAGCCCTCGCCGCCAGAACGATCGCCGAGCGTGGTGTGCAGTTAGTCGGCACAGCCCACGGCAATCAACTTGCCAATTTAATCAAAAATCCTACGCTTTCGGACTTAATCGGCGGTATCCAATCCGTCACCCTCGGTGATGAAGAAATGCGGCGGCGCGGCTTGCCCCAAAAGAGTATTCTCGAACGCAAGGCGCAACCCACCTTTGATATTGCTGTAGAAATGTGGGAGCGTTACCGTTGGGCAGTACATAGTGATGTCGCAGCAACCATTGATATGCTCCTGCGCGATCGCGACCCCGGGCGACAAATTCGCTCCGTCAGTGATGGAGGCGAAGTGACCACCACCGAAGAAAAACCGAAAAATCCTGAAGTAATGCGTAATCCTGCGGTCAAGGGTTGGCGGGCAACGGGCAAGCTCAAACCCATCCCCCTCGATCCACAGGTACAGATGCGTTCTGAGGTCGCAAACCTAAGCAGCAAAATTAGTCAGACTTCAGTAGCAGAAATCAGCGAATCCAGCGATGAGGATGCTGAAGAATTTAGCGATATTGCCTCCTATAGCGCGATCCAAGAGAGATTTGGCACACTCTATGTCTATCTCTATGGAGTCAGTCGCCATCAAACTGAGCAGGTAATTCAATCGATTAATTTACCGATCGAAGTCACCAAGGATCTCGATGAGGCAGATATCGTGTTGGCTTTGCGATCGCAAATTCGTACTAGTTCTAAAGTACGTCAAGTTGCCGAAGCACGGCAAATCCCGATTCATGCAATTAAAACCAGCACCCTACCGCAAATCAATCGTGCGCTCAGACGGATCTTGCATATCGATGAAAGCCCTGCCGATACGATTACTGATCTAAATATGTTTGCCTATGGCGACTCCGAAGACGAAATCGAAGCCCTCGAAGAAACTCGCCTCGCCGTTGAGCAAATCGTCATCCCTAAAGGTCAGCCTGTCGAGTTACTCCCCCGTTCATCAGTGATTCGCCGCATGCAGCATGAGCTTGTTGAACATTATCAACTGCGATCGGAAAGCTACGGCTCCGAGCCAAACCGACGTTTACGCATCTTTCCCAATTCATAATGCTAGTTTGCTTATGGGATGAAAGTTACTGCGTAGCAGCAACTTTCATCCCATAAAACTTTAGAGGCAGTGCTAAGCACTGCCTCTAAAAAATAGTCTCAACACAAAAAACTCTATTAGGGTAATTAACCGATTACCACAAAGCGGGGACAGGCGCAGCAGGTACTGCGGCTGGAGTTTCTACTCTAGGAGCAGGAACAGCAGGGGCTGGCTCTTCAGGAGCAGCACAAGCATTAAATCCTTCAGCAAGTAACGACGAGCAATAGGAAGATGGCAAATCACGGGTGCGAATCGTCGCATCACTAAGAGTTTGCAAATCCATCATTTCGCGATGGATTGATCGCATCGCATTGTTTTGGCGGTCAATCCATTGATCTCTATATGTAGTTTGAATATAGGGATTAGGTAAGTTAGGATCAGAAGTCATATCCAAAACTTTATTCTGTACCTGAGGGTAGGTAGGAGGAAAGTTTCGAGGATATTCATCCTGATCGGTGAGCAGGGGATCGGCAAAAGCCGCACCACTAGCCAGCAACGTTGAGGCTACCACTAGTGACGAAGCGAGCCAAGAGAACCGAGTACTCATATAAATACACATCCTCACAGTTGGACGCTGACTAATGTAGCAGATCCAGCCATAAATTGACGGGTTTCACAAAATAGAAACGCCAAATTCCTGTTACGGAGGGATTAGCAACATTTAAACTTAAAAAAAGGTATTGCTAAATTAAATAGGGATGGACAGCGCAATGCACTGCCCATCCTTAACTACAATATTTTAAGTAGATGAGCATATTAAAAGCTAAAACCAGAGATTGTTGCGCCCGCTACGTGGGCGCAACAATCTTTTCGGTTTTCAGTTGATTTATGCCTAGCTACTTAGTACTAACCCAAAAAGCATCTACAAAAATCAAAATCTCAATACAAAACCCAAGCAAAAATTGTGGAACATTCAAATCGCGAAAAGTTACTAGACCTATTTTGTCGTCTTGCCTATAAAAGTGGTGACTTTACATTGTCTTCTGGGCAAAAAAGCACCTATTACATCAATGGCAAGCTGGTAACATTGCATCCTTTTGGCGGACTATGGACAGGGCAAGTCCTGTTATCAATGTTGCCAGAAGGTACAGGGGCAGTGGCAGGTTTGACCTTAGGTGCTGATCCGATCGTGAGTGCAGTTAGCGTCGTCTCTGCTTACGAAAACAAGCCAATTCCTGCTTTGATCATCCGCAAACAGCCCAAAGGGCATGGGACAGGAGCATGGATTGAGGGGCCCGAACTTGCGCCTAATACCAACGTAGTAGTGCTGGAGGATGTGGTGACAACAGGGCAATCAGCTTTATTTGCAGTCGAAAAATTGCGTGATGCAGGTTATACCGTGACCCATGTATTAACACTGGTCGATCGCCAACAGGGTGGTGCAGAGCTTTACGCGAAGGAAGGTTTACAATTTGGTGCAGTATTTGATATTAGCGAAATTCAAAGCTATGCCAAGGGGATGAGTTAATTACAGCAATTTGCACTGAAAAATGAGCCAATAGTTATAGTTGTTTTAAATAATTTGCAGAGGGGCTTCGACTCCGCTCAGCCATCGGTATGAGCTAGCTGAGCGAAGTCGAAGCTGTAGTTCTTATTTGAATTATCTATACCCATAAAACTATTGGCTTATCAACATTGGTTGGGGACGCACAATAAAATAAGAAACCAATTTTTGTAGTGCAGCTTCACGCTACAAAATTAGTACATCGCCGAACCCTTAAATCTCAGTTAGTTTTTAAAATTTATATTTTTATCTGAGGCAAAATATAAATTTGTAGGTATTAGTTTTATAGCAGTAGCCAGTGATGTTAGGACAAAATCAAAAACCAGAAGAGAGTTGCGGCGCTTTGCGCCGCAACTCTCTTCTGGTTTTTATGTCTTATATTAGCTAGCAGTTTTAATAAAAAATTTAATTACAGGTTTAAAAATGGTGATGACAAATTTATTACAGCGTTTACGGTGCTTTATCCAAGCATTACCAAGATTCAGCAAAGGATTGCAAAGGCTAGTTTTTGGCGCGATCGCTTTATTAGTTAGTTTTAATTTATTGATGGTTCCTGCCTTTGCATTACAGGTCTCTGACATTCCTGATCTTGCAGAGATTAAGACTTTAACAGATCAAACTTGGGTCATTGATGACTCAGAGGTACTGAGTACTCTGACCAAAAGCACGATCGCAAGCAAGGCGGCAAAACTCGCAGAACAAACTGGGCTTGAAGTCCATGTGGTCGCAATTCAGCGCATTGATTTAGGACAACCTGCATCCGAGTTCGCCGCCGAATTATTCGATAAATGGTTCCCCACAGAAACTGAGAAAGCCAATCAAATATTGCTATTGCTCGCGACGGAAGATCATCGGACTGCCATTCAAACTGGCTCTAAGGTGAAGGAAGTCTTACCCGAAAGCATTGCTACTAGCATTGCCGATGAGACGATGCTCTATCCCGCGCGTAAGGCAAATTACAACCAAGCTGTAAATGAAGGAATGTCCCGTTTAGAAGCTGTGCTCAAAGGAAATCCTGACCCCGGTGCACCGCTATTAGTAGTAGAAGAATCAGAGACAAGTAATTACGCAACGAAGGAGGAAACTGAAGCGAGTTCTTCTAATGTAGTTGTGATTCTGCTATTAATTTTGGCGACACTATTACCGATGGCGACCTATTACTGGCTACAGGGTAAGCCATAAGAATTTTGTAATTTAATTTGTGCGGCGAATCTACACCACACCAATAAAAAAGGAGCGCAGAGCGCTCCTTTTTTATTCGTAGATATCCTGTGCCAAATTTGGGGGAGTTACAGCGCGAGTGACTCTAACTTTATGGCTTTCTCTCTGGGTTTGAGCTTCGATCGCGATCGCTTCAAAAGCAACATCGACACTGCTCAGGGGAATAGAAATATTTGTGCGGGTTTCGATGAACTCCGTATTGGGAACCACACTAAAATCTAATAACCAACGGGGACCATCAATAATCGTGCGTGTCTGCAAATCCTTAATCCAGAACTTAACAAAAAACTTGGGTGCGATCGCAGGTAAGCGCACAGTCACAATCATCGGTGTACCCGATACAATCTCACCGATGGGCACAATCAATTCAGGAATAGGAACTGGTTCCTGCTCTGAAAGCGCTTGGGGGGAAGATTCTTGAAGATTGCGGATAGTTTGGGCTGTTTCAGAAAGTGTCGAAGCGATCGCATTACCAATCGGAAAGTTATTAGGATCAATATTTTCTTCCCAAACATACTCATTTAAAATATGTTCAGGAATTTCTGGTTCTGGAGCAAGTAAGCGATCTAGTTCTAGGTCAAGTTCGCGATCTAACTCAGCCAAACTTGCTTCCTCGGCAATTGTCAAGGGTGGCTGCTCAGGATTATCAAGATCAATGGATAGACTTGATAGATTTTCAGCACTGCTTAAGGGGGCACTGGGAGGCAATTGCTCAAGTAATAATTCCTCAGTACGCTGACTGGCTTTTTGAGCTGCGATCGCTTCTGCTGACAAGGTTTGGAGTTTATTGAGAAATCGATTATTGCGCTGGCGATCGCGGGAGGATGCAGATATATCCTTGAAAGGAGGCAAAGATTGACCTTGTGGTTCCAGTTTAGGTTGTTCTAGCAGTTCTTCGTAGTCTTGAGGAAGTTCCTCTTCAAAACTATACAAAAGTTCTGGTTCCTCTCCCTTAGAAACAGAAGCATAATTGACATTCTCTGAAAAATCTGTACGCGCAAACTCCGCTTCGATTTGCTGAAGCTCGTCCATTTGAACCTGTGGAAAACTCTGAGAATAGTCCTCAGATATTGGAGGATTTTCTAAATTCAAATTTAGATCAGGAGCTTTATTTGGTAATGGGGGTAATGGGGGTAGTGAGACAGAAACTGGAGGATGCTGATTCTCTTCTGGCTCTACCACCGAGGGTTTGGGCTTATTAGATGGCAAAGGTGGCAGACTCAGAGAAGGGACTGGTTTAGCCTTGGGTGCTGGCTCAGTTGATAGATTTTCCGTTACTCGGGCTACCTGTGGAAAACTCTGTGGAGATTGTGGATAACTAGAAAGATTATCTAATCGAGAAGAATTAGCAGGACTGGCAGAATCACTATCCTGAGACTGGTATTTCTGCGCTTCCTTAAGCATTTCAGGGAGCACTCGTGATGCAGGATAGGAAACAGCGATCGCCTGCTGAGTAATGAATAGATCGCCATACTGCTGAAAGTCTTGCTGTGGATGAATTTGGACTTCTCCAATCAAGACTTGAACTTCTGATGGCGGAGGGACGACAATTGCATAGGAAAAGGGAATCGCTCCCGTTGATGTATTGCGATCGCTAATATCAATCGTATAACGCTGATGTACCAGCACCTCAAGGGTCTGGGGATCTTTGAGACTGACTTCAATTTCACCATGAGTATAAGCATCACCCGTGAGATTAAAGCTATTGTCATCATTAATAATATATTGAGGCTGTTGCAGGCGCAGTAAGCTACGTGGTTGTAGTGGGGCTTCACTCTGAAGATCAGCCTGTACATCAGCCTGTACATCAGCTAGGGGATCTGGACTTACAAGTTCATCAAGATTGAGGCGATCGCTGGCTGTTTCTCTCGAAGGCTCTGGATCTTCGCTCTCCTCATCTAGTTCATCATTGAACAGAGCAAACTCCTCAAACATCGATTGCACAAGTTCGGTGGATCGTTGCTCAGCAATATCTAAAATTGGCGAACTATAACTTAGTGGTTTTGGCTCAGTTTGTTCAATCCCTAAAGCATTAGTGTGGATATCATTCGGAAGCTCTGAAGGATTGTCAATGTCTTCATCAAGCTCACCGTCAGGATCACTATATTGCCATTCCGAACCAAAGTCTGAAGAGACAGGAATTACATCAAACTTAACCGTTCTTTTCCATGCAGGAGTTTCATTCGCATTCCCCAATTCAGAGTCATCTTGTGCCTCGGTTTGAGCAAGATTCGCCTGTACTGAAAGACAGTCAACTTGCCATAATCCTGGTACAAAATTGGTATAGGGCATCACGATCAGCAAACCGTCATGACTGAGGCGTTTGACTAGTTTTTGCTGAAGGGGTTGATGCTTAACATCAGCAAGAGGACGATAGGCGATCGCAATGCCCACTGGCACGTTCGCTAAATCAGAGCGTGCAGCGAGTCTGTACTGCCCTTCTAGAATCTCAACAGTGGGAGATTCTAGGGGCAACCAGGACTTGTCACCTTTGCGTTGTAACAAAAACTCCCAGTTTTCCATGGCGGCGATCGCGAGTTAAATCGGTAAGGTGTGTTTAGATGCAAATACTAACCCATCTGGGCTGGTATAGCAATTAAACAAGGCTTTGAAATATGAGTTTTACCGTGGGTAAAACTCATATTTCAAAGCACCTAAATCGAAAGTCCCAATTTCAGCCCTAAAGCCGCATGAACAAACAACAACAGCACGATCGCACTGCCTAGATAAGCATGGGCATTACGCAAAAATGGCTTATTACCACCAAATCCAGTAAGGGAGATTGCACCATTGATGGCGAGCAAGGTCAGAACCACTGAGCCTGTAATGAAATGAGGACTCTCTAGTAGGGGCTTGCCTTGCATCACGAGGGAAAGCAACCCGCCACTGTAGCCCAAAGCGAGGAAAGTAGTCATTAAAGGGGCAACTTTGCGATGATCGGCTTTGTTTTTAATCGCAACTTCAGTATCTGTGACCGTGCGCCCACGCCATCCTGAAATAGCGACAAATGACCCCATCGCAAAAATAACGATCGCCATGAAAAATGGATGTCCCCAGTGAGTCACTGGTGCAGGAATATTCAGAGCTTTAAATTGATCGGCAATGGGCTGAAGTGATTCAGCCATTTTGGTAGCAAATTCAGTCATAGATTTGTGTATGGCTTGGTGAGAAAGTGTAAGGAACAACTATAAAAATCTTCACAATTTTTAATAATTGTAGCGGTTCTCTGCCATCAAGCTGTCACCAAACAACGACAAAAGTTTGATCCTTTTAATGGCGTGGTAAAGCCACGTCATTAAAAGGATCTTTACAGCGCTTTGCTCTGAAATGTAAACCAAGAAGAATTTTGAAAACGTTGCAAAGCAGCGCTTTCAAAATTCTTCTTGTGGCTCGTTTGATCGGCAAGGGACTTGCTATTAATTAAAATATCTATGGCTGCGGCTTCGCTCAGCCAACGTTAGCTTTGCTCAGCCAACGTTAGCTGAGCGGAGTCGCACGTTAGCTGAGCGGAGTCGCACGTTAGCTGAGCGGAGTCGAAGCTAGATAAATTTGGTGGGACATTTTTTATCCACAAGAGCCTAATTGCCCTAATTCACCACCACACTATCGAGGGGATCGGACATATCTGTATGCAAAGATGGCTCAGGCAGATCATCAACTAACTGATGCTGTGGTGGTATGTAGGAATGACTCACGGAGTCATAGGCAAGCACTTCGCCAGTTTCCAGATTGTAGACCCAACCATAAATATTTAAACGTCCTTGATATAAACGCGATCGCACCAGTGGATAGGTCTTGAGATGATCGATTTGCGTTAAGACATTTTCCGCACTGGTGATTTCTAATAACTCCTTACTCCGCAAATGGCTATAGTTTTCTTTCACCAACCGCCGCGTACCTTCAGCGAGTTTCAGCCATTCATAGACAATCGGCATTTCTTCTCGCAAATGTTCTAACTTTAGTAAACCATTCATCGCACCGCAGTGGGTATGTCCACAGACAATCACCTGCTCAATTTCCAAGGATTGAATCGCATATTCAATCGTTGCGCCTTCACCACTCAAGCTACCATAGGGCGGAATAATATTACCAGCATTCCGCATAATAAACAGTTCCCCCACATCAGCCTTAGTCAACAGGTTCGGATCAATCCGTGAATCCGAGCAGGTAATAAATAAAACTCGCGGTTTCTGTCCCATTCCCAACTTTTCAAACAGTTCCAAATGGGATGGGAAATGGTTATCCTTAAATTCGCGTAAACCTCGGATTAGTTTTCGCATAGAAGCTCTTTTACTTATTTTATTTATTAAATCGAGTGGATGTGGCGCGGGCTTTGTCCGCGCCACATTCACTCGATACGTAAGTCCTAAAACATACAGGTTTGTGGAAGTAAAACATGTCAGGATGCACTTCTACAGACCAATTTAGGCTTGCTATAGAAACTAGCATAATGCTAAGAACAAAATCTCAATCTAGAAATGCTTCTTTGCAAAACTTACCTAAATGGTTTGTGGAAGCGCACCCCGAAGGGGTGCGCTTCCACAAACCATTTAGGTCTTTGGGACTTATATCCATTTCTGAATTAAATTCGCGAGTTGTTTGAGCCTAATCGGTTTACTGAGATAATCACTGGCTCCTGCGTCTAAACATTTGTCGCGATCGCCTGTCATCGCTAGAGCCGTCAGTGCAATGATCGGCATCGTGAAATTATGACTGCGAAGCCATTGCATCGCTTCAATACCATCCATTTTCGGCATTTGAATATCCATCAGTACCAAATCGGGCTGCTCGGTCTGCACCATTTCTATCGCCATTTGTCCGTCATTAGCAATAATGACGCGATAGCCCTTAGCAACTAGATAGTTAACGATGGTGACAACATTCGCTTCATTATCTTCGACTAGTAAAATCAATGGGGAACAAGATGGCGCAATACAATCATCTATATGCCTTGATGACGCATTACTTGTACTTACCACTGGCTGCGACATGGTTACATTGAGTTGATTGTAGGGAAGAGCGATCGTAAAACAACTACCAAACCCAACCCTACTCGTTACCTTCACGTATCCACCATGCATTTCGACAATCCGTTTGACTAGAGCTAAACCCAAACCTGTTCCCTCATATTGTCGATTGAGAGAACTATCCACTTGGACAAAGGGTTGAAATAGAGTGTCAAGAGACTCGGGTGCAATTCCAATTCCTGTATCAATTACAGCAAAATTGACCCAGTGCGTAATATTAGTTCCAGCCTTATCAGCACAGTTGTTATTGTCGATGGCATCTTGGACAGTTATTTCTAAGGTAACTCTTCCTCCCTCTGGCGTGAATTTCACTGCATTATTGAGCAGGTTAATCAATACTTGACGAATCCGACGTTCATCAATGATTAATTGCGGCAATGCCTGCGTCACTTGAACTTGCAATTGAACCTTTTTTTGAGTTGCCTGTTGTCTGACAAATACAGCACTATCTTTACTAAGCTGCTCGATATTCGTCACCGCAGGGTCTAGGGTTAATTTGCCTGCTTCAATTTTGGCAAGATCAAGGATGTCATTTATTAAATCCAGTAAATGGCTACCACTACTAGCTATGACTTGCAACATCCTCTCTTGCTGGCCATTAAGCATTCCAAAAGTTCCTTCTTGAAAGCCTTCTGTAATCCCCAGAATTGCATTGAGAGGAGTGCGAAGTTCATGGCTCATATTGGCGAGAAATTCATCTTTGAGGCGGGTAGCACGTTCAAGCTGCTCATTAGATATCGCTAGTTTTTGATTCATCTCAAGGAGCAATTGCTGGGCTTTGTGGCTTTCAGTAATATCTTCCCCTAGCCCCTCGATAGCTATTAGATTGCCTTCACTATCTCTAATAGGATGCGCCGAGACCCTTAGTGTGCGTTCTATCCCATCGATATGAGTAAATCGGAGATCCAATTGATGGAAATCGATCGCACCTAACGCTATTTGCTGCAAAATATCAAATGATTTTTGCAGATCCTCCAAATGCCATTGGGCGATTTCCACCCAACACTTACCGATGGCATCTTCGCTTTTAATACCCAATATTGAGGCACTCCCAGCACTAATATAATTGAGGATGCCATCCATACCAGAATGGCTAAAAAAGACAAATTGATCACCGATATCAGTCACTAATCTTTGGAATTGATCACGGCTTTCCTGCAATTGCTGCTCAATTTGTTTACGGAGCGTAATATCCTGAAAAGTCCCCAAGACTCCAATGATATTACCTTCTAAATCTTGCAGTGGCACTTTATTGGTTTCCAGCCAGCGCTCATCCCCCGTTGGCATCGTGATCCTTTCTTCGATAAAATATTTGGGTATACGAGATTCCATGACTTGTTGATCATCGGCTCGAAAACCTCTGGCTTGCTCTAAGGTATAGGGAAAATCAAAATCAGTTTTTCCAACAATTTCTGACGTAGATGATAATCCTGTAGTTTTCAAAAATATTTCATTACAACCAAGATATACAGAATTTAGATCTTTCCAGAATACGGCGAGGGGAAAACTATCTAAAACTGTTTGGATAAATTGTTGAGATTCTCTGAGAGCATTTTCTGATTTCTTGCGATCGCTAATATCCACGATGACAGCAACACAGTCCTCTCCTGACAGCATGGCAGCACCCAGTAGAACATAAACTAAATGCCCATCTTTGTGGTAATAGGCTTTTTCCCAAGGACCTATTGATTGACGCTCAGTTAGATAGTTGATCGCGCTAAGATCCTGCGAAATATATTCAGGGGGAGTCATCTTTTGCCAACTAATTTGACCAGAATCCAGTTCTGATCTGGTATAACCCAACATTTCTAAAAAGCGATCATTTGCATGAGTAATCTCACCACTCAAGTTCGTGAATATCATCCCCACGATATTAGATTCAAACACTCGACGAAAGCGGTTTTCACTTTCTTTGAGGGCAGCTTCAGCAAGTTGGCGATCGCGTTCGATCGCTTTCTGCTCGGTAATATCTCTGGCAATTCCAACAAAGCCAATCACTTGATCATTATTATCTTTGAGAGGTTTGATCGATATGCTCGATGGAAACCGTGAACCATCTTTGCGAATACTGATCCATTCCTCTTCCCGCTCTACACCTTTTACTGTCATCGCCCCTAACATTGCGTCATCAGTGATCCCTACGCCCAATTCCTGAGAGATGTCAGATGCCCGATCACTTAATTCCTGCCGATCATGCAGAGATAAAATGTTGGCAATATCAATCAGTTCGCTCGCCTGATAACCAGACATCCTTTCTGCGCCTGCATTAAAGGTTTTCACAATACCATTTAAGTCAGTGGAAACAACTGCGTAATCTGTACTATTGAGAATCGCCTGCTGCAAACTGTTGACTTGCAAGAGTTCTTGGGTTTGCGCTTGCACTCTCAACTCTAGTTCTTGGTTGAGTTCCTGAAGTTGCAGTTCAGTTTCTTTGAGTTGCGTGATATCCTGTACAGTTCCTTGAGATACCATTGGCTTACCGTCGAGATCATAGGTGGTTTCGCATTGTTCTTGGACATATTTAATACGTCCATCGGGCATTAGCAGACGATGTACAATTTTATAGGGTCGGCAATCGCTCAGGTGTTTTGTATAGGCAGCATTGACCATTTCCCGATCATCGGGATGAATAGCATTGACAAAGGCTTCATAGGTTGCACCAAACCGATGCTGATCAATCTCAAAAATCTGAAAGATTTCATCTGACCAGTACAGATGATTTGTTCGTAGATCCAGTTCCCAATTCCCTAAGCTAGCAATCCTTTGGGCTTCACGGAAAAGTTTTTCGGTATGTCTTAACTCAGATTCAGATTTTTTTTGTTCATTAATTTCATTTTGGAGTTGCTGATATGCCTTGGATTGCTGAATGGCGATCGCTAATTGCACCGAGATATTCCGCAAAAGGCTAATATCACTAGTCTGCCATTGACGAAACTCTTGGCATTGATGTCCAATTAGCAGTCCCCATAACTGCCCCGACACCCGAATCGGAACCACCAAATTTGCCTTGACTTGATATTGCTCTAGTAATTGCACATGACAATCGGCATAGCCTGCGGTGTAGATATTATTCACAAAGAGCGGTTGATCGTCGCTGTACAGATTCTTCGTTTGCTCAGCAAAGCAGGAATCTTGGATATGGTTGCCGAGGGATAACGACAATCCCTGCGCTACCGACTCCGCAATAATAATCCCACTCCAATCGGGTTGAAATTGATACACCAATACGCGATCGCATTCCAAAAAAGCGCGTACCTCGCTCACACAAATATCTAAAATCTCTTGCAAATCTAGAGATACCCGAATGTGATCGGCTATTTCCGCCACTAGTCGTTCTCTTTCTGCTGCAATCCTTAACGAAGCTGTCCTTTCCTCTACTAATCTCTCTAATTCAGCATTACGCTCAGTCAAAATATCTGCCTTCTCTGACTCCAATTGAAGTACTCTCGCTTCTAGCATCTCCGCCAAGCTATAGACTTCTAACGGGTTGAAAACCTTTAATACATTACTTTGCGTCACAATTCCTAACAGTTCCCCCTGTGCCCCCGTCACTACCAACCGCCGAATTAATTTTTGTTCCATTCGCTGCTGCACTGCCCACAGAGAATCATCAGGCTGAACCGTAAAGACGGGTTGACTCATTCTCATGCTTGCTAGTTGTTGTTTGAGATTAAGCCCATCCACCTGCAACTGCACCAGATCCCGCTCAGTCAAGATTCCCACAGGATTGAGTAAAGATGTCTGCGTTGCCAATGGTTCGACAATCACCACACAACTTACCTGATTTTCTGTCATTTGCTGTGCGATGTCCCACATCGAAGCCTGAGGACTAGCACAAACAACCTGTCTAGTCATCACCTCTTCCACAAGCCGCAGTCGCAATAGCTCAAAAGGTCGAAAGATTTGTCGAAGGCTTTCATGGGTAAGCACACCCACTAAATGATCCTGATCATCGACGATAGGCAGATGCCGAATGTGATGTTGCTGAAAAATTTTAATTGCCGACAATACTTCAGAGAAATCAGACTCGCGTAAGGTGATCACAGGGTGCGTCATGACATCACTAACAGTCAAATGCTCAATAGGAAGTGACTGAGTAATTAGACGCACGACATCCCGTTCTGTCAATATTCCAATGACCTGACACTCTTCAACAATCAGTAAACAACTGATCCCCATCCGATGAAAATCGTTGTGAGCATCATAATCAACAGAACATTGCGATCGCCCAGCCACCATTTGTGCGATCGCGTCGGTAAGAGTTGCTTGAGGGCTAACAGTTAGAGGATTACGAACAATTGCTGATTTTAGTTCAGAAAATTGGAGCTTAGATGAATTCAACAAGTTCACCCCCAATAAATACGAAATAAATTAAACAAATATATAAAATTAGTATTTAAAAATATTTAAAAATCTTAAAAACATAACTACATATTTGTTTTTATATCATTTTAAAACCATAGCAATAGTGTACAGAAAAGTATATTTATTTCTTAATCCCACCTTTATATAGCGTATACCAATCTAGTGAAGTACAGGGTTGTGTCCCTGCCTTCGGCAGGGACACAACCCTCCGTACCTCGCTTGCTTGAAAAGCGCTATAAACTTAAATTGCAATCCTAAAGTATTTGTAATAGTTCATCAAAAGAACCCGATAAAGTGAAATGAGATAATCCACAACTTTTTCTAAGCCAGCAAAAGTAGTTTCCAAATTTACAAAAAAGTCAGTAACCTTACATGTAATTTTTAATTTTTCTTATATCCAGTTACTTAGAAAGAATTATAAAAGGAAGCAATTTTTTGTGGTATGGCTTTGCCGTACCACAAAAAATTGCTTCCTTATTTCACATTTTTAATTACAGGCAAACTTACCGTAAAACAACTACCAAATGCTAATTGGCTAGTAATGGAAATTTTACCACCATGACTTTCGGCGATCGATTGAGCGATCGCTAAGCCTAAACCACTACCTCCCGTCCATTGCGATCGCGAAGTATCCGCCCGCCAAAATCGATCAAAAATATGTTCCATCTGTTCAGGGGAAATTCCTATGCCTGTATCTTTGATACTGACAGCAATCCACTGACCTGATGTATTTACCGAAATCGTAATTTGACCACTCGCAGGGGTATAGTGAATCGCATTCTCGATCAAGTTCGTGAACAATCGCAGGATTTGCTCAGAGTTCCCTTTAATCATTTGTGAGCTACTGGGTTGATAGATAAGCGTTAATTCTTTCGCTACTGCCTGAGGCTGCAATTGATTGACCAAATGCTGAAGAAGTTCCGTTAAATTAATGTTTTCCCATGTAACTTTTAACTTTTTATCCATTCTTGCCAACATCAGTAAATCCTCAGTCAGCCGCGTCATCCGTTCCGCCGATTGCGCGATCGCTCTAAATTCATCGGCATCACTAGGACGCATTCCTTCTGGGTAGCGCATCGCCACTTGAGAACTTGCCTTGATTGCCATCAGGGGACTCCGCAATTCATGGGACGCATCGGCAGTAAATTGCTGTAAGCGCTCAAAGCTTTGTTCAATCGGTTGCATCGCTTGGCGCGTGAGAAAAATTCCACCAAAACTGACTAATATCAAAGAAATTGCAGCTCCTCCGACTAATCCTAAATCTAACTGTCTAAAGGTTTCATTTAGTTCCTCTAGCGACTGACTCACGCGCAAATAGCCCACTAAACTACGATTATAGGTATCAACAATGGGAATATTGACACTAATTAAAGCTGGTTTACTCGGCTGAATTTGAATTGATTCGCGAATCGCCGCAGGTAAAGACAGAGTGCGATTTCCCTGTATATAAACCGTGTTCCCTTGGATATCAATCCATTGCAAAGACTGCCGCCGCACATCCAAACCCTGCACCGAGAGATTATCCGCAACCTGAATCCTGCCATTCTTAAATCCCGAACTCGCAGCTACCGTCTGCCCAAGCGTTGTGAGCTTATCCACAACTTGATTAGTCATCGTATGCACAAAGACGGTACGCACAGCGATCGCAAAGATGCTCAGAATGGAGGCAAAAATCCCCAAGTAAGCCAACAGCAATCTTAATCGCGTTTTTTGAAACATCTCAATATGATTTGAAGGTACAGAGACATCTTTAAAAGCGTTAGTTCACAAAGCTTTCCAAGATTCTCCTAGTCTTGATGACAGCACTTTACGCTGTAGTTTTCCACATTATAGAGTTTTCCACAATATTTTCAACAGTTGTGGAAAACTTTAGGGTTTAGATAATTTGGAATTGAAGCTATAGCCCACACCATAAACTGTTTGAATTAAATCTTCAGAACCTCCTACAGTTTTAAGTTTGCGGCGAATATTCGTAATATGAGTTCTCACAGTTTCTTCACCAGAGAGCTTATCCAGATCCCAGAGTTTATCTAGTAAATTAGCTTTCGTAAACACTTGAGTAGGATTACGCAAAAAACATTCTAAAATGACATATTCCTTGGGGGTTAAGGCTAATGGCTGACCATCATAGGCGATCGTATGTGACTGCAAATTTAATTCCAATAAGTCTTGTACAATCACCGTTTGCTGCATTTCCACGACTCGCCGCGATAAAGCTCTGATTCGCGCCGCCAACTCCTCCAAATCAAAGGGCTTTACCAGATAGTCATCTGCGCCTGTATCTAAACCCAAAACTTTATCCGCGATCGTATCTTTAGCTGTGAGCATCAAAATATGGGTCTTACACCCCGCTTCCCGCAAGCGTTTACATAGAGAAATTCCATCCAAACGCGGTAGCATTAAATCCAAAAGAATTAGATCATATTCCACAGCTTGAGCACATTCCCAGCCACTGATGCCATCGCTTGCCACATCGACAACATGCCCTTGATGCCTGATGTCCTTAGCAACAGGCTTAGCAATATAGTCATCATCTTCCACTAAAAGAATTCGCATAATGTTTATTACAGCCTGTTGAAGTTTGAAGTAGTACAAAGAAATTTTTGAAAGCTCTGCTTCGCCGAGCTTTCAAAAATTTCTCTGGGTTTCAAGTCAGCGCAAAGCGCTGTAAGTTTTATCCTGCACGATTAGGCAAAGTTCCGACTTGGACAGTTACTTTGATCGACTGCCCACTGCGATTAACTTCTAGTTGCAGATTACTACCTACCGAACTATCTTGAACAACCTGCTGCAAATTTTCTGGTTTTGTTACTTCCGTATCATTGAGTTTCGTCACCACATCACCAACCTTCAGCCCTGCATTCGCCGCAGGTGAATTATTCTGCACTGCTACAATCAAGACTCCGCGATCGCTATTTACCTTTAATCTCGCAGGCAATTTCTGTTTCACATCAGCAGTTAGCCCAACCATCTGTACTCCCAAATAGGGATGATCAACTTTACCTTGGCTAATTAACTGCTGGGCAATGCTCTTAGCTTTGTTAATAGGAATTGCAAAACCTAATCCCTGCGTACCTTTAATGATGGCAGTATTCATGCCAACGACTTCGCCACGCTGATTAAGCAAGGGGCCGCCTGAGTTTCCGGGATTAATCGCCGCATCGGTTTGGATAAAGCGCATCTGTTGATCGGGAATACCGACCTGAGAGCTAGAACGCCCTGTCGCACTGACAATTCCCACTGTGACTGTGTTATCTAGTCCAAGGGGATTACCGATCGCGATCGCCCATTCGCCCGCCTGTAAGCGATCAGAATCACCCAAACTCACAACGGGCAGATCAGGAGCATCAATTTTCACCACCGCCACATCAGTCACTTTATCAGCACCTAAAACCTTGCCGTTAAAGGATCTGCCATCTTTAAGCGTCACGGTCACTTTATCCGCACCACTCACCACATGGGCATTAGTGAGAATTTCTCCATTCCTATTAAAAATAAACCCTGACCCTGTTCCTTGAACTACTTCTTTTCTTTGTTGGCTACGAGAGTCATCAGAAAACTGATTGAAGAAAGGATCGTTAAAGATATCGGGCATCTCGCGAACTACGGTGCGCGAAGAATCAATTCGCACGACAGCAGCACCATCTCTTTTCACAGTTTCCGTAATGAAATTTGCATCACCAGCGATCGCTAATTTCCCTGATGACATATTTTCAGCGACAACTGGTGCAACGCCTTGAGCGATAGCTTTATTTTGAGTTAATAGCTGTTTTCCACCGATCGCTACCGATGCTCCCATCAGAAAAATGGCACTATAGAGAACGGGCTTTTGAAATTGACGATATTGAATCTTCATAGTTGACTCCTGTATTTTTCGATAAATCAAAACTAGAGCAGGATTATCAAGAACTTAAAAAGATCCATGCCACATTAACTGAAATTTTAATGACTACATTGTCATAAGCGACTTGCTATTAATTAATTAACGGTGGCTGAGCGAAGTCGAAGCCACCGTTAGCAACCAAAGCTAGCTGAGCGAAGTCGAAGCCACCGTTAGCAACCAAAGCTAGCTGAGCGAAGTCGAAGCTAACTTTGGTGTGACATTTTTTATCCGCAAGATAACCATATTTTTGGGAATGAGTCTCAAATGAGACAACTATTCAAAAAATTCACAGAATTCACACATCTAAACTCTGCCCCAAACCCATCCAACTTTTGCAGATATTTTTTAGATTAGGCTAAGCGATCGCCCAAATATCTGTTTACTAATTGAAGGGTCTTGATTATTGCAAAGATGAAAATTAAAAGACAGAGATCAGCATTGCTCTCGACTTATAAATTTAAGCTGAAATCGAAATCATCCCCATTTACATTTTGCCCCACCATTATTTAGTGATTTTTTTGCGAACAGATGGAGGCGATCGCCCAAACTTTTGATGACTTTTTTTGATTGTTTTTTGAATATTTATCCCCAGCTTATTCCACCTATAGTGTTTTTACCTGTGGAAAACCTGTGGATAACTCCAAATCTTTTGTGGATAACTTGGCAAAATCTGTGGATAACTTAGGTGTAAATGTGGAAAACTTTTAATAGGTATTTATACCCTGTGGAAAACTAGCCACTTTTTCCACAGGGTTTTCCACAGGCGGAAAACCCTAGAAGGCTTATTGTATATACTTTCTTGAAAGTTTTCCACATTTTCCACAGCCCCTACTACTACTATTAATAAATTTATTTATTCTTGAATAGTAATAATTAGATCAAATGAAAAAATAGTGAAAAATCGTGAAAAACTATTTTTTTGTTTTCAGCGTATAAAAATTTCCAACGGTGTTATGATTAGCTTCCACAAATTAAAAACCTCAATCAAAAAAAATTAAAGAGATTTTGGCTTAGCACTTCGTTTTAAAGTTTTTTCTCAAATTCTGAATTTCTCAAACATAATTTTTTCATTTTCCCCATTTTGCAAATTTCTTCTAAAACTTCACAAGTCCTCGCAGTTTTGAAACTCTCTAGACTTTTCCACATGGGTTTTCTCCTCAAGTCTCACCACCAATCTTAATCAACCCAAAAAAGGCAGAATGCTTTTAGTAGGTTAAAAAATTAGCCATAATCTCCAGTATTTCCCCACCAGTTTAGACAAAATTTGCCATCAAACTATGCGACTAGTCTGTCCTCAAAACCAACTCGCTGCTAATCTTGCCCTTGTCGGTCGTGCTGTCGCTTCCCGTCCCACACACCCGATCTTGGCAAATATCCGACTCGATGCTGATGGCTCTAGTCAAAGCCTTGGCATGACAGCCTTTGACCTCAATTTGGGGATTCAGGTGTCTTTCCCCGCTCAAGTGGTAGAAGCGGGATCGATTACCCTACCTGCAAAGTTGCTCAACGACATCGTTTCTCGCCTTCCCGATGAGGACATCACGATCAGCGTGGACAAAGACAACACGATGGTTTCAATCGTCTGCGGCTCGGGTCGCTACCAAATGCATGGTCTACCTGTGGAAGAGTTTCCTGAATTGCCTCAAATTGGTGACGATGGCGAGACTACCTATTTGCCCGTGGAATCGATGCTCAGTGGTTTAGCCTCGACCCTATTTGCGACTTCAGCTGATGAGACTAAGCGAATCCTTACGGGGGTACATTTGACAGCTAGTGCTGATCGCCTTGAGTTTGCCGCAACTGATGGACATCGCTTGTCCGTAGTCCAGACAGGTTTCCTCGATGCCGATGAGCCACCTGTGACTGGTGATACCGTGTCCACCAGCTTGGAAGTGACGATCCCCGCCAGAGCTTTGCGTGAGCTAGAAAGAATGCTCAATCAACAAACTGAAGGGGCGATCGCGGTTAAGTTTGACCGTGCCAACATGATTTTCCAAAGTGCTAATCAAATCTTGATTTCGCGATTGCTAGACGGTACTTATCCCAACTATCGCCAGTTGATCCCCAATCGCTTTGAGCGCCAAGTTACGGTCGAGCGTAAATTATTTTTGTCGGCACTAGAACGGATTGCTGTACTTGCAGACCAAAAGAACAACATTGTCAAAATCACGATTGATTCTACGGGACAGGAAATTTCTCTGTCAGTAGAAGCCCCAGATGTTGCCGCAGGACGTGAGTCTTTACCAGCGCAAGTTTCGGGTGAAGATGTGGAAATTGCTTTTAACGTCAAATATTTGCTAGATGGCTTAAAGGCTTTGCCAAGCAATGAAATTCAAATCCAGCTTAATAACCCCACCAGTCCTGCCGTGCTTGTCCCGATTGGTGCAACTAAAATGACGTACCTACTCATGCCTGTGCAAATTCGTAACTAACTTGCTTAGAAAGAAATTGAGACTATTGCCATAGTCTCAATGATTTGTAGAAAGGCAAGGAGCTTGAGCCGTTTGTTCACTAAGGGATTTGCTAAGTAGATGAGCATATTAAAACCTAAAACCAGAGATTGTTCCGCCCGCGTAGCGGGCGGAACAATCTTTTCTATGCCTAGCTACTTATTAATTAAAGTACCTGTGGCTTCGACTTCGCTCAGCTAACCTTGGCTGAGCGGAGTCGAAGCTAGATAACTTTGGTGGGACATTTTTTATCCGCAAGAGCCTAAGATTGGTATTTCATAAATGATTTACAGCAGTTTTCGATCAAAAGAACCACAAGAAATTTTTTAAAAGCGTTGCTTTGCAACGCTTTTAAAAAATTTCTTGGTTCGGGTTTGAGCGCTTAGCGCTGTAGGATTGCTATAAATGGCTGGACTGTCATCTAAAGCCCACTATTAGTAAGCTTTTATCGTTAGAATCGCCGCTAAGCGATCTACTTCTTTTCATCTCAGCGAAAAATCCTGTAGACTTAGTTGCGTATGGACTTTTTACCACCACCTTCAACACAACTGCCACCTCGCCCATATGCAGAGGTAAGACAGCAATCTCCGCGCCCGTTGGGATCATCACCAGCGTTAAATAGTCATATCGCTACGAGATTGAATGTCGAATTGCCTATTGAGGTGCGATCGCAGTTAGAGCTGTTTTTAGAGAGGTTGCCCGATCCCGATGCGATCGCCCGTAAACTGATCGCCCCAACATTAACCGCTCAAGTCGGTCCCGTAAAGCCCAATAGCTTACCCAAGCCCAAGCCTACTGACAAGCCACGTCAAGTCTCACCTCCCAAAGCGCCGCCTACAGGTTCCCAAGACATTAAACCTGTGCTGCAAGATCTGGCTCCTTTGCTGCGTAATTTGCTGAAAGTCGTTAGCGATCGCCAAGAATATGACATTAATACACAGGTGTTTGTCGCGGAAGGCAATGTTTTAATCAGATACAAAAAATCTGAACTGAAGGCTGATCGCGTGCAATTAAATACCAAGACTCAAGAGGTAATTGCTGAAGGTAATGTCTTTTTTACCCGTGGTGATCAAAAAATTCGGGGCACAAAGCTAACCTATAACTACGGCAACGTAAAAGGCGAACTGATCAAGGCTTCGGGTTCCGTAGATCTTGGTAATTTAGTTAATTCAGAAGTATCGCGATCGCCTGCGGATACAGCAACTAATTCCATTACAATTTCGGCTACTGGTAACAGTGACACCTCTGATGGTCAAGTGCGTCGCTTTGGTTTTGTTGCCGATCGCCTAATTCTCGATGGTGATACTTGGACAGCCGAGAATTTGCGTGTGACAAATGACCCGTTTAGTCCACCTGAATTAGAACTCGTTACAAGCAAAGCGACCTTAACACCGATTTCCCCCACACAAAACCGTCTTGATCTAGAATCTCCGACCATTATTTTCGATCAGAGCTTTTCGCTACCTTTACCACTGAATAGCATTACCCTTGATCGCTTTCAGAGATTTGCCCCTGCGTTAGTGGGCTTCGATAAACGAGATCGCGATGGTGTGTTCTATCAACAAAGCTTTGATGTGGTTTCCCAACCCAACCTCAGTTTTCAAGTATCACCGCAATTACTAATCCAACGGGCTTTTTCTTCTGGTCAGAATGGGATTTCCGCCTTTGATATTTTGGGAGTGGTGGCAACTTTAAATGGAGCCTTTGATGATGGTCAGAGATTGTCCGCAAGAGCAAGTCTATCGGGCTTAAACTTTGGCAACCTTGATTCGATCCTACGCCTCAATGCCACTCACTCTATGACAGTATTTGGCAATCATACTTTGCTATCCCAATATGCTTTTCGCGATCGCGTATTTAACGGTTCGCTGGGCTTTCAGGATGTCAATAATATTGTGGGATCAACTTTGATCTCTCCCAACTATGTACTTGGTGATTCCAAAATTTCCTTAAACTATCAACTTGCTGCTCAATTAGTAGGAGCAGTAAGAGGTGATGTTGGTTTACCTAATACAGTTGGTACATTAATTCGCTTGCAAAGTGCGGCTGTCCTCAGCCGTACTTTCCCTCTCTTTCGTGGTGAGCCTGCACCTGCCGAAAAAGAAACAGGTTTGCGCTTCTCTCCTAAGCCGATTGTGCCGAAGCTAGATGCGATTGTGTCATTACAGGGGGTCAATTCCATCTATTCTAATGGTGCTAATCAAGCTGTACTTTATGGAACTTTGGGATTGTCAGGAGAAGTTGGCAATTTTGCGAAGGATTTCTTGGACTATACAGGTTTTAATATTAGTTATACACAGGCTTTTCCTAGTGGACGATCTCCTTTTATCTTTGATCGCGTAGCAGATACGAGACTAATAAGTGCAGGGATTGTGCAACAAATCTATGGACCTCTACGCTTTGGTATTCAACAAAGCTGGAGTTTAGATAATGGCACATTATTTGATTCTGTTTATTCCTTAGAATATGCAAGGCGTACCTATGCGGTCTTGATTCGTTACAATCCCAATCAAGGTTTGGGTGAACTTCTCTTAAGAATCAGTGACTTTAATTGGACTCGCCCCCCCTCTAATGTAACCAATGTCCAGAATGGAATTGAACAGCGTAATTAATCCAATAGAAAAGCCTCGCAATGCGAGGCTTTTCTATTGGATTGGCTTTGCTTTGCAAAGCCTCTTTAAAAAATTGGGTTAACTAGGAATAAATTTGAGGGATACGCCATTCATGCAATAGCGCTGTCCAGTTGGTTTCGGCCCATCATTAAAGACATGACCTAAATGACCACCACAGCGACTGCAATGGACTTCAATACGCTTCATAAAGAATGAATTGTCAACGGTAGTGGCGATCGCCCCTTCGATAGGCTGAAAAAAGCTCGGCCAGCCCGTACCACTATTGAATTTGGTATCTGAGGTAAACAGAGGCAAATCGCAACCTGCACAGTTGTAAGTACCCTTGCTATATTCCTTATCTAAGGGACTGGTAAAGGCTCGCTCAGTGCCATGTTTGCGTAAAACGCGAAACTGCTCTGGGGTGAGGATTTGTTTCCATTCGTCTTCAGTTTTCATAATTGGATATTTCTTAGTTGCTTTAGTTGAGTCTATATCTAAGTCTAAGGCGATCGCTGAATCTTTGGATATTGGATCGCTCGATGGCGATCGCCAAGCCTGCCAGAGCCATGCACCACCAATCAAGGCAGTTCCAGTTATTAATAAATCTCTTTTCTTCATAGTTGCTCTGATAGGCTAATCGCCTTTGACTTTTCATCGTTAATTAACTTACGCAAATTAATGACTGGTTGGATGTGAAATTTTGACATATAAGTAGCTGGGCATAATTAAAAACCAGAACCAAAAACTGTGGCGCACGCTGCGCGTGCGCCACAGTTTTTGGGGTTTTATATTTAATTTCGCCCAGTTACTTAGCAGTCCTAAATCATTGGTAGATTTTTGGGCTTTGTGGAAGCGCACCCCTTCGGGGTGCGCTTCCACAAACCATTTAGGATTGCTGTAGCTTTGTACTTATGAACTAACCGAGAGATTTTAAAAATTTCTTGTTTGGAAAATTGCGATAAATAGTGATCGTCTTCTCAACTTTCATCCACAGAGAAAATTCCTTTCTAATCCAAAATTAGTAACGCGCATCCCATACACAATGTCAGCAATTCTTGACTAGTGATTAGTGTATGGCAGATCACAAAAGATCACAAAAAAGTAACAGTTACTACTATCTACCACTTCGATTATAATTGTAACAATACTTAAAGCTGAGAAATCACTTCAAACTTTAACTGGTTAAACAAAAATGGCATTTGAACTCCCACCTTTACCCTATGCCCAAGATGCTCTAGCAGCTTCGGGTATGTCTGCTGAGACCCTATCATTTCACTATGGCAAACACCATAAAGCATATGTTGATAACCTCAACAACTTGATTAAAGATACCGATCTTGCTGACAAATCCTTAGAAGAAATCATCAAGATTAGCTACAAAGAAGGCAAGGCTGGAATCTTCAATAATGCTGCTCAAGTATGGAATCATACCTTCTACTGGAATGGTATTAAGCCTGCTGGTGGTGGCGCTCCTACTGGTGCTTTGCTCGATGCCATCAACGCGAGCTTTGGTAGCTTAGATAACTTTAAGACCGAATTTAAAAATGCTGGTGCTACTCAATTCGGTAGCGGCTGGGCATGGCTAGTTGCTGAAGGCGGTACTTTGAAGATTACCAAAACCCCTAACGCTGAAAATCCTCTAATCCACGAAGGTCAAGTTCCTTTGTTGACAATGGATGTTTGGGAACATGCTTACTATTTGGACTTCCAAAATAGCCGTCCTAACTTCATGGCTAACTTCGTTGAAAAGCTAATCAACTGGGATTTTGTCGCTGCTAACTTCGCGGCTGCCTAGTTTTAAAAAGCACATAGCGCTTTTTTATTAAAAAAAGAGAAGCATCGCTTAGCGATGCTTCTCTTTTTAGAATGTTAGTACTGTGCGAATGGCATCGCCTCTGTGCATCATATCGAAAGCCTCATTGATCTGCTCAATCGGCATGACATTCGTAATTAAACTATCGATATCGATTTTGCCTTCCATATACCAATCGACAATTTTGGGAACATCAGTTCTTCCCTTTGCGCCACCAAAGGCAGTACCTTTCCAAACCCGACCTGTGACTAGCTGAAATGGTCGGGTACTGATTTCTTGCCCTGCACCTGCTACACCGATAATTACGCTCACGCCCCATCCCTTATGACAACATTCAAGGGCTTGGCGCATAGTCTCTGTTCTACCGATACATTCAAAGCTATAGTCTGCGCCGCCTTTAGTTAAATCAACAAGATAAGGAACAAGCTCGCCTTCGACTTCCTTGGGGTTAACGAAATGGGTCATGCCCATCTTTTCCGCAAGAGCGCGTTTTTTAGGGTTAATATCTACGCCGACAATCATATTTGCCCCGACCATGCGACTTGCTTGGATGACGTTTAAGCCGATTCCTCCTAATCCAAAGACGACGACATTAGAACCATATTCAACTTTGGCGGTATTAATCACTGCACCAATGCCAGTAGTAACACCACAGCCAATGTAGCAGACCTTCTCGAAAGGTGCATCATCACGGATTTTGGCTAGAGCGATTTCAGGGAGAACGGTATAGTTCGCAAAGGTAGAGGTTCCCATATAATGATGAATTTTTTCTCCATTAATGGAGAAGCGGCTAGTTCCATCGGGCATTAAGCCTTGACCTTGGGTGACACGGATTGCTTGGCAGAGGTTAGTTTTACCACTGAGGCAATAGGAGCAGTTACGACATTCGGGGGTGTATAGGGGAATTACGCGATCGCCTGCTTTCAGAGAAGTCACACCTGCGCCTACTTCGATGACGACACCCGCGCCTTCATGACCAAGAATCGTTGGGAATAAGCCTTCAGGATCAGCACCTGAAAGGGTGAATGCGTCAGTGTGACAGACTCCTGTGGCTTTGATCTCGACGAGTACTTCTCCTGCTCTGGGGGGATCTAGTTGTACTGTCTCGATTTTGAGAGGTTGTCCTGCGGCGAAGGCAACTGCGGCTTTTACATCCATGAATCTTTTTTAATTCCCTGCGGTAATTACTGCCAATTTACCCAAAATTATAACGATCTTGGCTTATTGCTGAGATTAAATGATTTGAGAGAATTGTAGACTTTGGCGCAAATCAGACAATATGTAACGTTTGTGCTTTTACAGTGCTTTGTTCTCAAAACCAAACCAAGATATTTTTTGAAAGGCTTATTTCGCAAGCTTTTCAAAAAATATCTTGCGGTCGCCACAGAATCAAAATCAAAAATAAAATAATCACAACCAAATTTTCCTTAAAAGTATTATGATAATGATTATCATTTTTATAATATATCCATGACTGCAAAAGTATCCTCAAAATTAGCCTCAGGATGGAGTTCAGGTAAAGAGGGCTTAAGATTTATCGCGATCGCCCCTCTCGTAATTGCGATCGCTACTAGCATGACTGCTTGCAGTGTTACTAACAACCCCACTGTTAGCAGTCCCACTGCTACAACTACTGTCAAAAGTGAAAATTTGCCCCTTGTGGTGGCAACTAATTCGGTTGCTTGTGATATTGCTAAGCAAATTGCAGGGGAAACGATCAATCTCCAATGTTTAATTGAGGCTGGTACTGACCCTCACATTTATCAGCCAAAGCCTGAAGATCGTAAAGCGATCGACTCAGCGAAATTAGTTCTTTATGGTGGCTATGACTTTGAACCAAATTTAATCAAACTGATTCAATCAAGTTCTAATTCTGCTCCCAAAATTGCAATAAATGAGATTGCTGTGCCAAAGCCATTGATGGATGAAGGTCATGACCATGATCATAGTAAGGAAGATAAAAAGGATGCTAAATCTGAGAAAGTAGCTGATCCCCATGTGTGGAACAATGCTCAAAATGGCATCAAAATCACTCAAGCGATCGCCAAAAGTTTAAGTAATCTTCGTCCTGATCAGGCAGAAGTCTATGCTAAAAATACGACTAAACTTGTCAGCGAATTAGAACAAATTGACCTATGGATTAAAGCCCAAATCGCCACAATCCCAGAAAGTTCGCGAAAACTAGTCACTACCCATGATGCTCTAGGCTACTATGCTACAGCCTATGGAATTCCTGTTGAGGGAGCCTTGAATGGAATTAGTACTGAGGAGCAACCAACTCCCACTAGAGTGAAGCAGTTAGTTGAAGTTATCAAAACTAGTAAGGTTCCTACAATTTTTGCTGAAGTGTCAATTAATCCTAAATTGATTACGACTGTTGCGAAGGAAGCGAGTGTGAAGGTTAGCGATCGCGAACTCTATGCCGATGGACTAGGTGCAAAGGGCAGTGAAGCTGAAACCTATACAAAGATGCTGATTGCCAATACACGCACAATTGTTGAGGGATTGGGTGGTCAGTATACGCCTTTTCAGGTGAAAAACTGATGATCGATATTTTCTCTTCCAAAAAGCCTGCGGTTAGCGCTGAACAGTTACAGCAGGTCAAAGATTGGCTATATGAGATATTGCAAATCGATAGAAATACAATTATTTCGATCAGTCAGTTGCAATGCCAAGATCTTAATTGTCCACCCATGCAAACTGCGATCGCGGTGATGACTACTCCACATCGTGTAATTCGCATTCATAAAGCTATTCCTGACATTACCCATGCTGATGTGGTACAAGCGATCGCTTTAGTTTCTGGTAGTAATCCATAAGCGATCTCCTAATTCCTTAGATTTCCTATAGCTGAGATAAAATCAAAATATTGGTAAATCATTGGTGTAAATATGGAACCAGTTTCTCTGCTTGTGGGGTTGTTAGTAATTGTAGGAACAGGCTCATTAACTAAGGTTGGTGAAAATATTACTGATGAGACGGTGAAACTGGCGAGATCGCTTTGGTCTGTTCTCAGTCGTAAAGCTCCAAATACACAGACGGTAAAAGCGATTAGTGCGGGTGAGGATTTTGATGCTGGACAAGCGGTAATCGATGTGGAGGCGATCACGGATGAGCCTGAAGTGACAAAGTTATTGGAGCAGGTGCGATCGCTTTTAGCCAGCAATCAAGAACTAGCAGCTAAGGTTGAGGTTTTGCAAACACAACTGAGTCAGCCAAAATCTGAGAATCCTAACAAGCTTGCCGAAAAAATTGGTATTGTGGTGCAAAGTGGTGGCAAGGCAGATATTACAACGTTCAATATGTAGGTGATCGCTATGCTCGAAACTCAAGATTTACGACCTTTGCTCAAAGAGTTGCTGCGGGAAATGTTTACACAGGAGCGTGAACTTTTGGCTGAGTTGATTTATGAGGTAATGGAGGATGTGGCGATGGCTAGAGCGATCACCGAAGGTAAGGATAGTGGGAATGTGGAACGGGATGAAATTTTTGCATTACTGGAAGGCTAAGTATGCAGGTTGAGTTTCGTAAGACTTTTCAGCAGGACTTACGCGATATTAAAGATCGGAAGATATTGGAACGGATTCGTGCAGCGATCGAGGAAGTGGAGACTGCTAACAGCCTGCTATCTGTAGCGAATGTTAAAGCGATTCAAGGTCATGTTGGCTATTATCGTATTCGGATAGGTGATTTTCGTCTTGGTTTATATTTAGATAAAGGTGTTGTCGCATTTGTTCGTGTTTTGCATCGCAAAGAAATGTATCGTTATTTCCCCTAAACTGATGACCAACAAACAAACAGGGCTGGAGAATGTGAATGTTGGGGGAGATGCTGAGATGAATATCTCCCAAGAGATTCATCATGAGCCGAATAAGGTTGCTGACAAGGTGGGGATTCTTGCTCAGAAGGGGAGTACTGTCAATATTGAAAATTTCAATCAAATTATTCAGGAGGCGAAGCGGGCGGGGAGCTTGATTAATTTGCCGCAGAGTAATGTGACTTTTTTTGCGGGTCGGGATGAGGCATTGGCAAAGGTGCATGAGCTTTTGCAGCAAAATCAGAGGGTGGCGGTGGCGGCTTTTGTGAAAGGCATGGGTGGGATCGGTAAGTCGGAACTGGCGCTGCAATATGGGCTTCGGCATTTGCAAGACTATGGTGGCGGGATCTGTTGGTTACGGGCAAATGAGGGGAACTTGCCGACACAGTTACAGGATTTTGTGGTGGTGCAGCTTGGGGAAAAGATGCCCGATGGGTTGGATAGTGGTGAGAAGTTGGCGGGGTATTGCTGGGCGCGGCTATGGGAATCTCTGAAGTCGCCGATGTTGGTGGTGTTGGATGATGTAAAGGACTATGCAAAGGTGGAGCCGTTTTTGCCGCCCCTTGATGGCAATTTTCGGGTGTTGGCAACGACGAGGCTGGGGTTGGGGAATGCGATGCAGCAATATACCTTGGATGTGTTGGCATTGGCGGCGGCGGTGGATTTGTTGAGGTCATTTTTGCCTGAAGCCGATCCGCGTCGGGGTAGTGAGGCGGCAATTGAGCAGCTTTGTGAGTGGTTGGGGCGGTTGCCTTTGGCGATCGAGTTGGTGGGGCGCTATTTGGCTTTGCCGAATCAGTTAGATACAGGTATTTCTGAGATCTTGCAACGTTTGCAAGGGGAATGTATGGAGCAGCTTTCGCAAATTAATGATGAGGAAAGAAAGCTATTACCCAAAAATCTCAATGTGACGGCTTCATTTTTCTTGAGTTGGCAGGAGTTGTCACCCTTGGCGCAACGTTTGGCTTGTATGTTGGGATTGTTTGCCTTAGCACCGATTCCTTGGAACTTGGCAGAGGCTACGGTGTTCAACGAGTCAAAACCAAAACAGTCTTTTTGGCAAGGGCTATTTCAAAAGAAGGCAGCAGAGATCTCAGCAAAGGATGTGCAAAGGGCAAGGGGAGAGTTATTAAATCTGCATTTGTTGGAACGGACGGCAGAAGGGGAATATGCACTGCATCAACTTTTGCGGGAATATTTTCAGTTTCAATTACAACAACATCCCCAATGGCAAGCCCTGCGGCAACAGGTGACGGTATCTCTGCTAAATATTTCTAAGGGCATCGGACAAACAATCACCATCGATCAAGTGAAGGAAATTGCCCCTGCGATTCCCCATTTAGAGATCCTCGGACGCGAACTGTTGGATCATATTCCCAATTCTAAAGAGAATTTAGTTTGGGTATTTTTTGGAATTGCTTCCTATTACAGAGGTCAAGGACTATATGCTCTGTCAATTCCACCTTTGGAAACCTGCCTCAAGGAAACGGAATCACGCTTAGGAGCAGACCATCCAAAAGTCGCCACCAGTCTCAACAATCTCGCAGGACTTTACGAATCGCAAGGGAAGTACAGCGAAGCCGAACCACTCTATCTGCGATCGCTCTCCATCAGGGAAAAGCAACTAGGAGCCGACCATCCCGATGTCGCCACCAGTCTCAACAATCTCGCAGGACTGTACGAATCGCAAGGGAAGTACAGCGAAGCCGAACCTCTCTATGTGCGATCGCTCGAAATCGATAAACGCATCTATGGAGAAGACCATCCCGAAATCGCAACCGATCTCAACAATCTCGCAGGACTTTACCGAACGCAAGGGAAGTACAGCGAAGCCGAACCTCTCTATGTGCGATCGCTCTCGATCATGGAAAAGCAACTAGGAGCAGACCATCCCTCTGTCGCCACCAGTCTCAACAATCTCGCAGGACTTTACCGAGCGCAAGGGAAGTACAGCGAAGCCGAACCTCTTTATGTGCGATCGCTCTCGATCAAAGAAAAGCAACTAGGAGAAGACCATCCCTCTGTCGCCAACAGTCTCAACAATCTCGCAGGACTTTACGAATCGCAAGGGAAGTATAGCGAAGCCGAACCACTCTATTTGCGATCGCTCTCGATCATGGAAAAGCAACTAGGAGCAGACCATCCCGATGTCGCCACCAGTCTCAATAATCTCGGAGCACTTTACATATCGCAAGGGAAGTACAGCGAAGCCGAATCACTCTATTTGCGATCGCTCTCGATCAGGGAAAAGCAACTAGGAGCAAACCATCCCGATGTCGCCACCAGTCTCTACAATCTCGCAGGACTTTACGAATCGCAAGGGAAGTATAGCGAAGCCGAACCACTCTATCTGCAATCCTTAGAAATTCTCATGCAAGCTCTTGGACAAGATCATCCCCATACCCAAACAGTCATGGTCTCTCTCGTGACGTTGCGATTACAAATATCTACAGGCATGAGTTCCGAAGCATTACAACAAATGATGGCAAATAATCCCGATGATATAATCAGATTGCTGAAACAAACCAATCCCGAAACCTCGTAAAAAGAAAAAAGCACAAACCATCACAATCAAAAAATAGCCATGAACACAGCCACTAAAACAATCAAAGTTTACGATGAAATCGTTGACTTCATTGCATCTGGCACAACTCCCCAGAGCGTAATCGACTTCCATCTCTCTGAAGCTGCACAAGAGCGCTTAGAGGATTTAATATACGACGCTAAAAATAATGCACTTACAAAAGAAGACAAGCGTGAACTAGACCATTTTCTGACAATAGAACATATATTGACCCTAGCCAAAGCTAAAGCCCATAGATACATCAACACTGAGGCTCAGTAAAATGCCGCGAACCTATATTAGCGCTCAGATAAGGCAATTAGTCATCGAACGCGCTGACAGCATTTGTGAATACTGTTTGGTTTCAGCATCAGACAGATCCTCTGGTTGCCAAGTTGACCACATTATTAGCCTGAAACATGGCGGTGATTCAACAGCCGAAAATCTTTGCTATGCTTGCCTATTTTGCAATCTGCAAAAAGGCACGGATCTAGGCTCAATTAATTGGCAAAACGGAGAACTTGTTAGATTCTTTAATCCTCGCAGAGATTTATGGAGAGAACATTTTCAACTAGATGGAGCGATAATTCGATCAACTACAGATATCGGCGAAGTCACAGCAAGGATTCTTGATTTTAATAATACAGAGCGTATTTTAGAGCGACAAATACTCATCGAAAATAACAGATATCCAGCAGCAGCAGCTAAAAAGAAAATGGGCTAAAGTCTCAACAATGTCGCCACTTGTCTACTAACTTAACTTAGCCGACATCTACCACTCAACGCCATCCCAAAGCCCTACAATCCATCCAACGCACCATCCAAATTTACACACAAAAACTTGGCACAGAGCATCCCACAACTCAAAACGCTCTCAGTTGGCTTCAAGGAACCCGAGATGCTCTGTAAAATAAGAATATGATGCGATATTCAAAAAATAATGACAATCAAAGAAAAACTCATTCAAGAAATCGAGCAATCTCCTGAAAGCTTTGCCTCCCAATTACTTAGCTTCTTGCATCTTCTCCAAGCCCAACCACAAACTCCACTACCCGTCACCGAAATCAATCAAAATCCATTTAAACTTATTGACGGCTTTATGGTGCTTAAAAAACAAGACCCATTACCCAATATTGACTGGGTATCTTTTGTCCGAGAAGAAAGACTCAACGATCTAATGTAATGCTCAAAGTACTATTCGACACTAATATTTTAGTCGCCGCCACAATCGAAGCCCATCCAAATCATGCTATCAGTCTCCCTTGGGTATAACAAGTCAGAAGCAGAAGCATTGAAGGCTATATTTCCACCCATTCCATCGCCGAACTCTATGCTGTGATGACAAGTTTACGATGCCATTATTGCTCAAGCCGCACTGAAGGCAAATGTGGATACATTATTAACCATGAATGCCAAGCATTTTACTAGGCTCGGAGAAAATATAGCCAAACTGGTTAGAGATCCATCCGTTTAGTTATTTATCTTCCTGATCGCAAGGGAAGTACAGCGAAGCCGAACCTCTCTATCGGCGAGCATTAGCAATTCTTGAAGTTTCGCTAGATAACGATCATCTCCATGAATAGAGGCGATAAACAAGCAATTATTCATAGCGTCTGGATTATCCGTTTTGAAGAAAACTTCCCCCGTTTAGTCACCTGTTACATACCTTAAAGGAGATTCTTATGAAATTACTAGATGTAGTCGCACTCTTAGAAGATGTCCCCAATTGCCAATTATATAGAGGACAAGTTGGCACAATTGTAGAAGTTTACGAGCCTAAAGTCTTTGAAGTCGAATTTAGCGACCTCAATGGAAGAGCTTACGCCATAGAAACCCTAACAGAAAGACAGTTAATGGTTTTATACCATCACCCGATCCAAGAAAAACAATTAGTTTCTGCTTAGATTTAGGTTTTCCAGTCTCAACAATCTCGCATTACTTTACGAATCGAAAGGGAAGTACAGCGAAGCCGAACCTCTATTTCTACGATCCTTAGAAATTTTCATGCAAGCTCTTGGACAAGATCATCCTCATACTCAGAGTGTTATGAGTGCGTTGTTAATGCTCAAACTGCAAGCCGTTACGGGTTTAGATAGTGCAGGTCTAGCACAAATGATGCAAAATAATCCAGAAGAAATAATACAAATGATGCAAAAAATGATGTCTGATGGCTAAAAAAATTAGAGAACTAAAAGCAATGCTTTTAAAAGCTGGCTTTACCTATCGCTCTGGCAAAGGTAGCCACACTGTCTGGAGTCATCCTAAACTAGAATATAGCCTCACCCTATCAGGCAAAGACGGCAACGATGCCGATCGCTATCAAGAAAAAGACGTAAGAAACGCACTGCGAGATATTGACCAACAAAATAAAGGAGAATAATCATGAATCGTAACTACAGCATTTCTATCCAATGGTCAGAAGAAGACAGCAAATTCATCGCCCACCTACCCGAATTTGGTCCTTATGCCCATACTCACGGCGACACCTATGCTACAGCCCTAGAAAATGCCCTAGAAGTTTTGGAACTACTAATCGAAGACTACACCGCCCGCCACAAACCCTTACCAACACCGCACATCATCAAAAAATCCGACTTCATTGCTGCTTAATAAGAGTAGACTATCTGTCGCTGCCAGTTCATTCATCGCAAATACCCAACGTCATCCCCAAGCTCTACAGTCCATTCAACGCGCCATCCAAATTTATAGCTGCGGTCACTTGTGTTAGGACAAAAGCAAAACCCAAGAATAGGAAGGCGGCGCTTCGCGCCGCCTTCCTATTCTTGGGTTTTATGTCCTGATACACTTGGCGGCAGCTATACACACAAAAACTTGGCACAGAGCATCCCACAACTCAAAATGCACTTGGTTGGTTGCAGCTAATCAAAAAAGCCCTTTAAAATTAACTCAGACCCAATTAATCAAGTAACCTGACTATGACCATTAAAGAACAACTAATTCAAGAAGTAGAAACATTTCCTGATGCACTCCTATCCGAAGCCCTTGACTTTGTGCTATTTCTCAAAACCCGTTACCTTGATACAGAAATCACTACCGAAGAACAAGACACGATTCTCGCCTCTCAATCTGCCTATGAATTAGGAGAATATCTCACCCTCGAACAATACGAAGCAAGTCAGGCATGAGCTATCAAATTATTATCCCCAAACCAGTTCAAAAACAACTAGAGAACATCACAAAAATTGAACGCGATCGTCTAATCGTATAGTTGTTTTAAATAATTTGCAGAGGGGCTTCGACTCCGCTCAGCCATCGGTATAAGCTAGCTGAGCGAAGTCGAAGCTGTAGTTCTTATTTGAATTATCTATAACATTACGCTCTCTCGCCGATGACCCTCGTCCCAATGGAGTCAAAAAGCTTAAGGGTTACGATAATACCTATCGTGTCAGAGTTGGAGACTATCGCATTATCTACGAAATTAAAGACAAGGAGCTAATTGTATTATTGCTAAGTGTCAGTCATCGTCTACAGCAAAGCCGAACCTCTCTATTCTTATAACAACTCTCCTGTTTCTTGCAAAGAATGTAAGCGATGATAGATGCCACCTTGAGCAAGAAGCTGTTGATGGGAACCGATTTCGACGATCGCACCTTTATCTAAAACTACAATCTTATCGGCTTCACGTACGGTGCTAAGACGGTGAGCAATCACAATCGTGGTGCGGGTTCCCTGAATGCGTCGCATGGCGAGTTGGATCGATCGCTCAGATTCGTAATCAAGGCTAGAAGTTGCCTCATCAAAGACGAGAATATCGGGATTGACTAGCAAAGCTCTCGCAATGCCCAAGCGCTGACGTTGACCACCAGAGAGACGCACACCTCGTTCCCCGACAATGGTGTTATAGCCCCTTGGTAATAAATGGAGAAACTCATCAACACTAGCGATCGCACAGGCTTCTTGAACTTGAGCAAAAGTTGCCGTAGGGTTTCCATACATGAGGTTATCCATCAGGGTTCCATTAAAGATATCTACTTCTTGATGGACGATTGCTAGACGTTTACGATAGCCCGTAATATCGAGTTCGGTAATATTTGTGCCATCAATCAAAATGCCACCACTGGATGGCTCGAAATAACGGAACAGCAATTTAACTAATGTCGATTTGCCAGAACCCGATTTTCCTACTAGAGCAACGGTTTCGTAGGGTTCGATGATGAATTGGATCTTTTCGAGAACAGGGCGATCGCGATCGTAGCCAAAGGTGAGATTGCGAAATTCGACTTTGCCTGCAAAGCGATATTGGGGATACTTGGTGTTGGGGTATAGCGCGATCGCGGCATCCTGTCCATTGGCTTGTTTCATGAACTCATGGAAGCGCAACATCGAGGAATAGCGACGGGCAAAGACTTCGGCAAGTAAACAAATTGGCTTGATTTCCGAATAAGCCATACTTGCCAAGGTGGAAATGGTGATGAAGTGTCCGATGGACATCTTGCCACCAAAGGTAGCGAATAGAGCGGCTCCAAATACGACAAATTGACAAGCTTCCAGCACCGTATCGCGCACCATGCCTAATTTTACATAGCCAATATGAATCCCCCAGAGAGAAACTTTGGCTTCCCGTTCGAGACGTTCGCTTTGGCGTTTATATTCCTTCGCTTCATTAGCAAAAGCTTTGACGGTTTTGATGCTGGTAATGATTTCGGAAGTGCGACTTTCGGTATTTTCTTGATAGATATCGAGATTCTCTTCCGTTTTGACTAATCCCTTTAGTTTTTGCAAACTTCCTAATAGCACCAAAATAAATGACACTAAAAAGAATGCCGAGATCCACCATGCGATCGCACAGATGATCACAAAAATACCGAGGATTCGCACGACTTTTGGAATCAATTGCCCTGCGATTTCGGGATATGACCACATGTGATTGGCTAAACCTCGCGCCACACGTCCTGCAATCCTGCCTGCATTGTTCTCATCGTAAAACTCGATAGGTAGGGTCAAGATTTTGGCGATCGCTTTTTGAGTCTGATCGCGCCGCGATTTGAGGGCAATTTCCCAATGGAAATTATTGGCAATCCAAACCTGAATCGGTGCGCGTAAAACCGTTACCACAAAAATCAAGCCTGCAAGAATAATTAAGGCAGTAGTTGGGCTTGGGGACTGCCCAAATGTGCTAGCCATTGAGGTGACGAGGCTATTAATTTCAGGATCGAGCGATCGCCCTGATAGCACATTCAAGATTTGCCCAACGGTATAGGGAACGGCGAGATCGATGATTTCAAATAGACTGGAACCTGTAATGCTCCAGATAGCCGTCTTGCGATAGCGTTTAAAGTAACGGACAATGTCCCAGAAGTTAGCGGTCATGCTCATTCAAAGAAATTAATTGACGATCAAAGAACTGCTGCTGAAATAGGATTTCATTGGCAGCTTGCATAAACTGTTTGGTGATAGTTGATGATTGCGTCGATGATTGCGTCGATAAATGATCGGCGGCAACAGAACTGATGCTTATTTGAGGATCATCTAGTTGATCATTACTTTCATTATGAACGATCTCCACAACATAGCCATATTGTCGCAATTCCTCAAAGCCAAGCTGCAAGACACTTTGATCTTCGATTCCCAATTTAGCAATTAATTGCGATCGCTTGATTTCTTTGCCTGTACGACTAAGGTATTTGGCGATACCCACAAGAGTTTGCCATGCGATCGCGCCATTAATCTTTTCAGGATTAGGATAAACTAGCGCTAAGGCTTGATTGGATTGTGCCGCTTGTTCGATGAGCATGTTCAAATCATGCCAACTCGTAGGACAGCGATCGCAGATTGTCGCTTCTAATTCTTGTTCTAATTGCCCATGCCCACGCAGGTCGATGATTCTCAGATTGGGATTGTGCTTTTTGATGGAGTTTGATGCAAGTGTAGATGCTTCGGACTTTAGCGGGGAGCTTTGAGCATGGATATCCAACAACCGTGCATCATAGCGTTTGCGAAAAGCGTTATCCACTAGCTCGATCACCACATCACAGGCGGTATCTGGCAACTCATAGCTATAATGCCCCCACCAATCGCCATGAATTTGATTGCCTTGGCGATCGCTTAAGGTAAATTCAGTTTTGATATATTCAACTTTTTGTCCTTTATGAGTGCGAATATTAGCATTGGATATATCGACAAACTCACAGTTCCGCACTAGTAACTTCGGCGCAGGATTACCCATCCCAAAGGGTTCTAACTGCTTGAATTCATTAAATAAGTCTTTGTTTAAATCGGCAATTGTTACTTCCAAATCAATAGTGATCGCCTTGCCCTGTAACTGTCCGTATTGACTCCAAAAGCGCTGATCGATCGCCTCAGCAAGTACCTGCAAATTCTCTAACGCAAAGCTCAAACCACCTGCGAGGGGATGACCTCCAAAGCTCAGCAATAAATGCTCTTGTCCCTTCAGTAGTTCGTAGAGATTGATTCCTTCTAGCGATCGCGCACTGCCTTTAGCGATACCATCCTCAACGGTGCAGAGAATCGTCGGGCGACCATATTCGGCAACCACTTGACCTGCGACTAATCCCAAAACTCCCACCGACCATTGGGGATCGGCAAGAATAATAATTCCTGTTGTTGATAAATCGAGTTGTTCAATTTTACCTTCTACCTGCTTAAATACTCTTTTCTGTAAAGCTTTGCGCTGGGTATTCGCCAGTTCCGTTTGATCGATCAAAGACTTGCAAATTTTCTCGTCACGGGTGGTGAGCAGTTCCACACATTTGCGGACATCGCCCCAGATGCGGCTAACAGCATTAATCCTTGGCGCAATGCCAAAGCTGATATCAATTGGGCGATCGCCAACGCGCTTGCATTGTTCTAGGAGCATCCGTACACCGAGACGTTTCTTTTGTCGCAAGACCTCAATTCCCTTTTGGGCAAGATAGCGACAATCGCCTGTCAATTGCACTAAATCCGCAACTAGCCCGATCGCTACTAAATCTAATAAATTCTCTAGGGGCTGTTGGGGAACTTCAGGCAAAGTTTCATAGAGCGCTTCCATTAGTTTATAAGCAACCGCCACACCCGATAAATGGAATAAGGGATGCCCATTACTTAAATAGCGCGGATTGATAATTGCGACGACATGGGGACGTTCATCGGGCAAGGTGTGATGATCGGTGACAATCACATCAATTCCTAGTTCATTAGCGTAATTAATCGCTTCTAAACTAGTACTGCCCGTATCACAGGTAATAATTAAATTGACAGATTTTCCTGCGCATTCACATTGCGATCGCAGATCATCTAATCCTCTGATCGAAACGCCATGAGATTCCTTAAGGCGATCGGGGATGTAAAAAACTAAGCGATCGCCTTGTGTAAAAAATTGTCCTAGCCCTTCCCACAATACCGATGTAGCCGTAATCCCATCCGCATCGAAATCTCCCCAAATGGCGATCGTTTCACCTTGTTCATAGGCTTTTTGAATTCTGGCGATCGCCTGTTGCATCTCAGGAAATTCAAAAGCACTGGTTGGTTGATAAGCTTCCGTTGATAAAAATGCGTCTACTTGCTCAGGCTCAAATATGCCTCTTTGATAAAGTAACTGCGCGGCAAACTTACCTACTTTGTTAATTAACCAAGTCGGCGGTTCAACGGTTTCTACAATATGCCAATTGGTCGATGACATGGTTATTCCAATAGTTTTTTCTTTCTAAATAACACATGAACTATTTTTAGGCTTAGCTCAATTATTTCCTAATCTCACTTCTCAATTATAGCTGTCGCCATTATTGTTAAGACAAATCTATAGGACTTACGCAATGCTAACGAATTTACTGGGTTTTGAGTGGATGTGGCGCGGGCAAAGCCCGCGCCACATCCACTCGATGCGTAAGTCCTAATCTAGTGTAAGGCAGAGATTTGCTCCGCCTTACACTAGATTTGCCCTGATACAGTTGTAAATTCTTGGGGGTCGTGGAAGCCTACGCCGAATTTACTAAACATCCCCTAAGTGCGACCGCATAGTAATGGGGGGGTAGTAATAAATGTAATAAAATATAGCAGTCCTAAATCATTTGTAATTTTTTGGGGTTTGTGGAAGCACACCCCGAAGGGGTGCGCTTCCGCAAACCATTTAGGATTGCTATATCCATAGAACTCATAGAGAATTACTGAGTCTGTAGTTCTAATTGACTAACTACAAAAAAATGATAGAAGAACTGCATCAGCTTGGGGATATTGTTAGCGATCGCTACGAGATTACTTCAGTATTAGGTCGTGGTGGGATGGCGACCACCTATGCAGCCGAGGATCTCCTACATCATCAATCTGTGGCGATGAAAGTTTTATCTTTGCGGCAAGCTAGCCAATGGAAGGTAATTGAATTATTTGAACGGGAAGCGAAAGTTTTAGCGAATCTTGATCATCCTCAAATCCCGAAATATCTCGATTATTTTCATGTTGATCTGGAGAGCGATCGCCGCTTCTATCTAGTGCAGGAATTAATCGAGGGTGAGTCCCTAGCGCAAATTGTCCAGCAGGGCAAGAGAATGACGGAGGATGAGGTACAGGAAATTGCTAAGCAAATTTTGCATGTATTGTGTTATTTGCATGAACTTGCACCGCCCGTTGTCCATCGCGATATCAAGCCCCAGAACTTGATTAGACGTACTAATGGCGCGATCGCTCTGGTGGACTTTGGGGCAGTCCAAGATTTGTATCGGCATACGATCGCAGGTGGTAGTACCTTTGTGGGAACCTATGGCTATATGGCTCCTGAGCAATTTCGTGGACAGGCTGACTGTGCCTCAGATGTCTATGGGCTAGGAGCAACCTTGCTGTTTCTCTTGACGCAGCGATCGCCATCGGAACTCCCCCAAGCTCGCATGAAAATCGATGTGCGCGCCTGTACGCAGATCTCGACCGTCTTTGCGGACTGGCTCACAAAAGCGATCGAACCTGTAATGGAAGATCGCTTTTGTTCTGCTCGCATTGCCTTAGATGCTTTGGAATCACAGAGTTCTAGCTACCGAGGGAATAGCTATATTGCCTCATTAAAAGCATCGGGAGAAATTGAAAAAGCCCGAAAACTCAAGCCTCTAGACACAAGGATTCAGTATGAACGAACTAGCGATCGCCTCACATTCAAAATTCCTAGCCTTGGTTATCGTCCTCTGACATGGGTGTTTGGAGTGTTGGCAGGAGTTATTTATTGGGGCTTAGACAAATTGATTCTGCCTTACTTGAACGCTTGGGGACTGCTTTCGCAAATTGCCTTGGGCGCTGTGGCATTTGTGATTGGGACAATGGCATTGATGTGCGCCTTACTTTTTGTGTATGCCTTAATTGGTAATGTCTTAATTGAACTAGACCGTCAAACTTTTCGGATTGCATGGCATTTATTCGGTATTCGGATTGGGCGTGAACGTGGCTATAACTCAGAAATTACGCGCATTGGCATTGAAGAGATTGTGTCAGAAGATGGTCAAAAAAGCACTCATTATGCGATCTGGCGAGGAGAAATTAAACATCGTTTTGATTCAATTCTGATGGAAAAAGAGGAAATGGATTGGATATTAGGTGAAATATTAGACTTCCTTGGTCAATCTTAATTAATCTCATGAGAACTATATTAGTATTCACTTTGGCGTATCTTAGAAATCTCTACAGACTAGTTCATACTTTCGTAGGATGGTGATGTGTAGGGATAAGAATTAAACTCTTTTTCAAAGATTTGGATTGAAAAATCAGTGCTTAACAACTGATGGAGGTCATGTTATGAATACCCAAGAAGCTACCATCGAAGTATTACAGAATCGAATTAAATATCTGGAAGCTCACCTCCATATGGCTCTACAGGTTTTGGGTGAGATGGAACGTGATTTACAGGGCTTTTCTGTATATGGAGAAGCGCAGGGGCAGATTAGCGATCGCACGATCGAGGTAGTGCCTACAAGTGAAGTTAAACTACCTACATTTCTCAATTCACGAACTTGGAAGCATAATCATCCTGAGATGACGAATTTACGTGATTTGCGTGATCGTTCATTAGATCGCCTATCTGCTAATGCTTCTTAATCAGTTAAGTATCTAGGCGCAATTAAGAAGTTAAGCATAAGTAAAATTAAAACCCAGATTGATATACCACTCGCGTAGTGTGTGGTATATCGATCTGGGTTTTGTTTATAACTATGTCGAGCTATAGCTGCCGCCAAGTGTATCAGGACATAAAACCCAAGAATAGGAAGGCGGCGCTTCGCGCCGCCTTCCTATTCTTGGGTTTTGCTTTTGTCCTAACACAAGTGACCGCAGCTATACTTTAAAACAACGTCAATTGACGAAGGCGGAAAATGGCGTTATCGAACTCACGTTAAAACAGATATAGTGTATACAGCCTATTGAGGTTTTGAGTAGTACAGAGAAAATTTTGAAAGCGCGGCTCTGCCGCGCTTTCAAAATTTTCTCTGGGGTTTCAGTAAGCGCAAAGCGCTGTACCAAGATCGTGAAGTACAGGGTTGTGCCCCCACAATCCTGTCACTTGTTTGAAGAAACTTATATAAAGAGTTAATGCTTATTGATTAAGTAACTCAGATATAGATTCCAGCAAGCGTTATGAACCCACTGATGCGATCGCGATTTTATTATCACTTTTTGTAACTGCTTAATCTAAGCTTGGTATTTCTTCTGCTGTAATTTGATGTTATTTATGAATTACAGCGCTTTGCGCTTACGTAAAACCCAGAAATATTTTTGAAAGTGGTGCTTCGCGCCACTTTCAAAAATATTTCTGTACTACTCAAAGCCTCAATAGGCTGGATCAAAATGGAACTAGAAGACTTTTTTGCTTTAATACATCCTGCGATCGCGGTAATTGTCGTATTTCCTTTAATCGGCATTGTGACCCATCGCGCTTGGCTAGTTCGTCAGCGTCGCCTGCAAGTAGTTGCTGGTGAAAAAAGTAAGATTCCGCCAATAGTGGGATCTGAGCATGTAGAGATTGGTAATTGGTTGAGTATCTCTGTTGTGGGTGTAACCCTATTAGGGATGGCTTATCCCATTTTTTCTAAGTTTCTCAAAAACGATAGCTTCTCCAAAGAGCCTGTACGCGCATTTTTGGTGATTGCTATTTTTATTGGTGTGATTGCTACCTTTACATTTCTATTTAAAGCAAAGGTGAAGATATGGCGTAATATTTTTGTGGCCGCCACGTCAATGGGATTGATTGTATTAGGCGCACAGCCAGAGGTATTTAGAAGAGATAATGAATGGTTTGTTTCTCACTATTACTATGGACTTGTAGCGGCAATATTAATGATCATTTCGGTAGCCATTACTCAAGATATCTATAGAGATAAACAAAATCGCTGGCGGACTATTCATATCATTCTCAATTGCTTTGCTTTACTTCTGTTTATTGGTCAAGGTATGACTGGTTCTAGAGATCTACTGTCAATTCCTTATAGTTGGCAAAAGGAATTTTTACGACAATGCGATTCTAAAACTAGAACTTGCCCCAAATCTACGGCTTTGCATAGTGTTCTAGAACCTGCTCCGAAAATTCCTACATCCTTGTCCATTTAAAATGCTAAGCAACGAAAAAAGCCGTGCTGCCTGCGTAGCAGGCAACACGGCTTTTTTCGTTGCTTAAAAAACTGGTAGTCTATTAGATCTCTCAATGCTGTCATGAAAACTAGTAATATTTCCAAAATCTTAAATCAGACTCCAAGTTCAATCTATCTGGCGATCGCTGTTGCGATTTCTGCATCATCGAACTCATTGACGCGGATAATTAGTGATATTGGAGCAGATAATTTAATTGATGGGAGAAATCCCATTTCTCTCTGTAATGTTCTATTTGTTGGCAATATTTGTGCCCTAGGATTAATGATTCCGATCTTTTATCGTGATTGGACTCCAAATGTGCTTAAGTCACTGACGCGCAAAGATTGGATAAGCTTAACCATTACAAGTATTTTTACTGGAGCGATCGCACCTGCCTTGATATTTACGGCAATTGGTAATACAAACATTGCTAATATCGTGTTGATTGGACGTATTGAGCCAATCTTAACGCTTGGATTGAGTGTTTGGCTGTTAGGATTACGAGTTGATGCTTGGACAGTTGCGGGTTCTCTGATTTCCTTTGCTGGTGCAGTGGTTGCGATTCTGTTAGGGAGTACAGGGAAAATGATGACTATGGCAGGGTTCCAAATTGGAACTGGAGAAATTCTTGTGGCGATCGCATCGGTGATTAGCGCTATTGCCACAGTTCACGGCAAGTTACAGTTGCAATCAATTCCTTTAGGCATTTTCACAATTTATCGCAACCTGCTAGGAACGGTAATTTTCTTTGTAATAGCTCATATTCTCTATGGGAAAGAACATTTTGTTGATGCTTTTTCCCCTTTGCTGTGGCAATGGATGATTTTTTATGCTCTAGTGATTGTGGTTATTGGTAGACTTTGCTGGCTAGCAGGTTTAAAGAGAGCGACACCTACAGAAATTAATCTAGCCAACTTGGTAAATCCCATTCTGACAATTTTTATGGCTTACTTGATTTTGAGGCAGGTTCCCACCTCAGCCCAATATTATGGATTAGGTTTATTAACCATTGGGGTTATCTTGAGTTTTATTGGCAACCTACACCAAGAAAAGATGCGGCAGGCTCTAAAACCTACTGATATTGAAAAAATGGATATGCCAATCGGGTTTCGAGGCGTATAAAAGAGGGGCGCTTTGCGCCCCTCTTTTATGAAGACAACAACTTAGCGATCGCTATACTTCGCCGATATATTTCAGTACAACTACACCGAGAGGAGGAGCAGTCACATCAATGGAATAGGGCTTGCCGTGAGTGCCATAGTCATCGCTATATTTGCCGCCCATGTTGCCAATGCCACTACCACCGTAGATTGGAGCATCACTGTTGAGAACCTCTTTGTAGAAGCCTTTTTCAGGGACACCGACGCGATAGTTATGGTGGGGAACGGGGGTGAAGTTACAGACAACCAGCACAAATTCACCATCTACACCTTTCCGTAGGAAAGAAATAACGGAATTTTGGGTGTCGTTACATTCAATCCATTCAAAACCAGCTTCTGAAAAGTCTTGGGTATAGAGTTCAGGTAGCGATCGCAAAAGTTTGTTGAGATCACTAACATAGCGTTGGAGGGTCTTGTGGCTAGGATATTGCAGTAAATGCCACTCTAAATCGCCCCAGACGTTCCATTCTGCCCATTGTCCAATTTCCATGCCCATAAACATGGTCTTCTTCCCAGGGTGGGTAAACATATAGCCATAGAGACAGCGCAGGTTCGCAAACTTCTGCCATTCATCCCCAGGCATCTTGCCGATCATTGGACTCTTGCCATGCACGACTTCATCATGGGAGAGCGCCAACATGAAATTCTCGCTGAAGGCGTACCAAATGCTGAAGGTGACATAGTTGTTGTTATGTCCACGGAAATAGGGGTCAAGCTTGAAGTAGTCGAGCATGTCGTGCATCCAGCCCATATTCCACTTCAGGTTAAAGCCTAAGCCTCCTGAATAGGCGGGCCATGTCACCATCGGCCAAGAAGTGGATTCTTCGGCGATCGATAAGGCTCCGGGGTAATAGGTGAAGAGAATGCTATGTAAATGGCGGAATAGCTCGATCGCTTCGAGGCTTTCACGACCACCATATTCATTGGCAAGCCATTCGCCATCTTTGCGGTTGTAGTCGCGGTAGATCATCGAAGCTACTGCATCGACGCGAATCCCATCAATATGGTATTTGTCGAACCAGAACAATACATTGGCAATTAAGAAGTTTTTGACTTCACTACGCTTGTAGTTAAAGATTTTGGTTCCCCATTCCTTATGCTCACCAATGCGGACATCCTCAGGCTCATAGAGGAATGTACCGTCAAAGAAGGACAAGCCATGACCATCTTTGGGGAAGTGGGCAGGAACCCAGTCCACAATGATGCCAATGTCGTTTTGGTGGCACTTGTCGATGAAATACATCAAGTCTTGGGGTGTGCCATAGCGTGAAGTCGCTGCATAATAACCCGTGACCTGATAGCCCCATGATCCATCAAAGGGATGCTCGGCGATCGGCATCATTTCGATGTGGGTATAGCCCATTTCCTTGACGTAGGGGATCAGGTCTTCGGCGAGTTCGCGATAGGTGAGAAATCTTGCCCCTGGTTTGAGATCGGCAGCAGATACCGCAGGATAGCCACTAGCGGGGGGATTGGCTGTAGATGCGTGCATCCATGAACCGAGGTGTAGCTCATAGACTGAGATGGGCTTTTTGAGTGGATCTTCAGTACGACGGGTTTCGAGCCACTTTTGATCGCCCCATTCGTAGGTGTTGAGATCGGCGACGATGGAGGCTGTTTTGGGTCGAATTTCTTGGAAGAAGCCGTAGGGATCGGACTTTTCGTAGATATGTCCTGCGGGGCTTTTAATTTCGTATTTATAAACTGTGCCAACCTTGAGTTCGGGGATAAACAAGTCCCAAATGCCTGTATTGCCTCTACGCATTTGGTGTTTGCGTCCATCCCAGCTATTGAAGTCACCAATGACGGAGACATTACGTGCATTGGGAGCCCAGACGGAAAAATAAACGCCATCTACACCGTCAATGCTGGTGGGGTGAGCGCCCATTTTTTCGTAAATTTGGTAATGGGTTCCTTCACCAAATAGATAGCTGTCAAACTCGGTCAGTAAGGGAGATTTGAAGTAGTAGGGATCGTGAATGAGTCGATCGCTATTGCCAGACTTAATTTTAAACTGATAACTAAAGAGGTGGGGCGCGTCAGTAATCACACATTCAAAAAAGTGGGGGTGATGCACTGAATGCATCGGATATTCCTTGTGCTGATCGGGCGTAACTACGGATACTGCCTCTGCGTCGGGTAGATACGCTCTAACCACCCATACCGACTTACCATCTTGCTCAATTTCATGGGGACCAAGGACTGTAAAGGGGTCGTGGTGTTGATTCCACACAATGCGATCAATTTGCTCGGTGGGGAGGGTTGGGGTCATATCTCTTTAAATAAACACACATAATTAAATTACTGCATATTAATACCTAAATCGCAGCATATAACCTAAACTAAAGACTGATATATGTTTTCTTTTGCTTTTTATGTATATAAAGAAGATATAAGATTAACGTCTTTTCAAAAAAATATGGCGATCGCGATCGCAAATTGAGCCTTTTAGATAAAACGATAAAACGGCGATCGCTAAATTCATCACCAAAAAGGCAACCAACTAAACTAAATACTTCACGTAGGCTCTTAGGAATCTTTCTTGGTTTTTGAATTTGAGTTAACACTGCTAGGTGTGGATAGCCCAAGATAGCCACCAAGAACCATAAAGGCAAGTTCAAAATATTTGGAACAGATTGGATTAGGTTGAATTAGAGAAGTAGTAGAAGGATCTGGAGTAGGTGTAGAAGTAGAATTACGAGTAGGAGTAGGAGTGGAACTAGGTGTAGAAGTAGAATTACGAGTTTGAGTTTGAGTTGAAGTAGGATTAGGAGTTTGAGTTGAAGTAGGAGTTGGAGTGGAACTAGGAGTTGGAGTTGAAGTAGGAGTTGGAGTTATAACCACTAGACATACTCTTTCATTATTTAACGTTATCAATACTGCACCAACTATAGTGGCTAAGACAATTAACGATTTAAAACCACCGTCCCATAAGAAATTTAAAAACTCTTTCCACCCAGAGCTTTCATCTTTAACATTATTAGTCATAAGTGTATAAGAATTTAAAATAATGAAACTTTTTAGAGTGCTTTAAAGTATTTTAAACGTTTTTGAGTAGATAAAAAATAAAAATTAAGACTAAATAGATGACAACAGGAGACAATCAAGTAATCATTTTATCTGAATAATTTATAGGGAATGAGTCTAAAAAATAGCCATCAAATCTATACACAAAAGTGGTTTTAAAATCGATACTGTTGATTTTTTAAGCAAATACTGGTGATGAGCGCTATGTATTTATGAGACTTGAATATGATCAGTTTCTAATATCTGATTAATCTTTAATAATTACATTCTCGATAACTCAGCTTGCATTTCTAGTGGCAAGTTCTCGACCGAAGGCGACAAATTACCTGTAATACTTCGCAAGGCTTATGATTCTAAAGGTTGAACAGTTGACTCGCATTGCCGAGTAAACTGTTGAAAAAGTGGCTTGGGCAAATTTAATATCAGGTTTTGCATGATTTTTGTTAGTGATAGCTTAATCTAGATATTTCTGATCGCTAAATCAAAACATCAATAGATCTTTATCGCTGAGTTCCTCACCAAAAATGCGATCACGTAAAGGCTAAACCCTTTGTATCTACTTTGTTTTATTTTGTGGTGTTTCAGGTTGGTTTGCAGATGAATTAGAATTTTTAGGATCTGTATTGGTAGTTGTTGAATTTGAGTTAGTACTACTAGGTGTGGATAGTCCAAGATAGCCACCAACAACCATAAAAACAAGTTCAAAATATTTAGAACAGATTGGATTAGGTTGAACTAAAGAAGCAGAATCAGAATTAGAATTTGGAACTCCTTTACATATTTTGTCATTATTTACCGTTATCCATAACGCACCACCTAGAGTGACAAGGACAATTAACGATTTAAAACCACCGTCCCACAAGAAATTTAGGAACGCTTTCCATCCACTATTTCCACTATTTGCAGTGCTTCTAGTGCTTCCACTATTTGCAGTGCTTCCAGTGCTTCGATCGCTTCCGCTATTTGCAGTGCTTCCAGTGCTTCCACTATTGCTCATAAGAATATAAAAATCCTAATAATAAAATTTTTTATAGAACTTTAAAACATTTTAGACGGTTTTGAGTAGATAAAAAATAAAATTCAAGAGTAAACCTAGGACAATAGTAGACAATCAAGCAATTATTTTATCGGTAATCCATAGAGAAATCATCTTTAAGCAGCTATTAAAGCTACACATAGAAGGGATTTAAAATATATAGGACTTACGCATTTTCACGAAACATCGTCGTTTCAGAGTCGAGTTCTTAACGAAAAACCAAGGATCTTTGTGCCAATTGCGTAAGTCTTAATATGATTTTTTATCGAATCATTGATCACGATTTATAGCTGTTAAGAGCCTAAAACTTTGATCGCAAATAGGAGGCTTGTAGATAAAACTTGCGATCGCATTACTAGTGATCATCAAGTGCGATGACTAATAATGCCTTGTAGATAAAGTGGCGATCACCTTTTGTCATCATCGATCGCGATCGCAAATAGCGCATTGTAGAAAAATGGCGATCACGCTAAGTTGTCTCTATAAAATGCGATCGCTAAATCCATCACAAGCTCCTTCAATTAAAATCTGGCTAAATGTTTATCCATCGGTCTACCAGAACAGCTTTTTAAAGGGAAATTAAATCATCAAGATTCTTTTGGGCGCAATTTTTCTAGCTATTAGCTAAAAATTATTGACAGCAAATTTTAAGCTTAATTTTACACGAAAAGATTCAAATGATTTTTATATTGTTTTTTGAAAATTGAACCAAAATCCAATGTAAGATTTTAGTGATAACTTTTTTGCTATGAAAGCCATTTATCACAATTAAATCGAAGTTTAAAAAAAGATTAGTAATTTATTCTAATCTTTGCTATAGTTTTAATATGTAATCAAAATCTATTTTTTGTTTAAAGGATAATATTATGACGACTTCTGAATCTAAGCCAGCAGGTTGGCTATTAGCAAATGAAAATGCAGATGAAGCAAGAAAAAAAGATTATTCTCTAGACAAATCTATTGGTAAGATAACACCAGAAAGCATTGAAGACGAAGCTAAAAATATAAAACTAGTTAGGGCTGTACTCTTTAAATATGGTGAAGCTGGTAATGATATAGGAGCTACATTAAATAGACGCTTGCAGATCGTAGAAGGCGAAAAGAAGTCAGATGATACATTATTTAACAAACTCTTGCAGATTGTAGAAGACGAAAAGAAGTCAGATGATACATTATTTAACAAACTCTCGAAGCTTGTAGAAGATGGAAAGAAATCAGATGATACATTATTTAACGAACTCTCGAAGCTTGTAGAAGATGAAAAAAAGTCAAATGATACATTGTTTAACAGACTCTTGAGTCTTGTAGAAGGCGAAAAGAAGTCAGGTACAAAGAAAACATTATTTAAGAGACTCTCGAAGCTTGTAGAAGCCGAAAACAAGTCAGATACTATATTGTTAAAGAGGCTCTTGGATCTTGTAAAATATCAAAAGGAGTCAATTACGAAACCTTATTTTTTTATACCCTTAACAAAAGATGCGGAAATAAACCCAGATCAAACATTAGGATTACCTTCTAAAATTGATTTGAGTAAGTGGTTCTGTAAAGTTCAATCACAGGGAGTCATTCCATCTTGTACGGCTCATGCAGGTATATCCCTAATGGAGTATTTTCAGAATCGTATTAGTGGAGATACAGATTGGTCTAATCAGAAAAGCTATCTTTCTTGGCGTTTTCTATACAGAGTAACTAGAAATCTAGAAGGTATAAATCAACAAGGTGATGAGAGTAAGAAATTACCAGAAAAACTTTCAGATACTAAAGGTGCCACAATTAGGCAAACATTGAAAGCTATGGTGTTGTTTGGTGTCCCCCCAGAAAATAGTGGATACTGGACTTGGGGTGAAGTAAAAAGCAATCAGTCTACAGATTCAACAAGCAATCAGTCTACAGATTCAACAAGCAATCAGTCTACAGATTATATTGACGAGGAACCCTCAAGCTTTCTCTATGCCTATGCCCAAAATTATCAAGCTACTAATTATTTTAGATTGGATAAACTTAAAGATGAGGCAGAACAGTTAACAAAAGAAGATAATAAGTTAAAATTTGATCTTCCTGAAAAGATTCGACAAAAGGGATCTAATGAAGAGCAGAAATATGTGACTATAAATGAATTGATACTAATTCAAGTGCGTATTTCGATCGCTTCGGGATTTCCATGTATTTTTGGTATTAAGAATACGAGTATTTTCGAGAATGAGGATGTAAAAAAAGCCAACGAACCAAAAAAATTAGTAAATGTTAATAAGCTGGGAGGCGGTCATGCTCTTGTTGCAGTAGGTTACGATGATAAAAAACTAGCATTTAAAGTCAGAAATTCTTGGGGTGACACTTGGGGAGATCATGGATATTTCTGGCTACCTTACAAATATCTTTTAAAAGATGTAAATGGTGACGACCCAATAGCAATAAATTGGTGGTCAATGCTTGATGCTGAATGGATTGATTTTGGGAAATTTGGTTTGGATATTAAGAACGGTGAATTGGAGCCATTGATGGGTTCGCAAGGTTTTATGGGTGGTAGGTGGTGGACATCACTATCACCTTTCAAATAAGTGAAATTTTTGTTAAACACATTAATTAGGGCTTCCTGAAAAAGCAAAAAAACTTACTACATAAGGACTTTAAGCTTTTTTGTTATAAAAAGTGCAAGGTTATAGTGTCTAGAGGGTCAAAAACCTTGCACTTTCGTAGAAAATCACTGGGTAAATTTGGGTAACACGCGACAAAATCCTATTTTTAAAGCTGTATTGCCTTTAAATTCGCTCTGTAGACTTTTTCAGGAAGCCCTAATTACAGATATTAGATAACTCTGTAATACGTTGTTTCAATGAATATTCTCTAACTTTTTTGCAACTTCGGCTTAGTAAGGTCTGAATATTGGCTTTCTTATCAACTTCTAATTTCTCATTCCAGTTCCAGAGTCGGATAGTTTTATCGCTTCCACTTGAGGCAATCATAAAAGTATTATGTTCTGGAATAGACTGAAATTTTGGATTAAATTCTAGTCGATTTACTATGGAAGTATGCCCGTTAAGAATTTGTACATAGTCAGATAGAGTTAATGGCAATTTCTGCTTTTTGTAATAGTCAAGTGCTTTTCTTATATTCCATATTTTGATAGTCTTCTCAACGCTAGAAGAAGCTATCAACTCGCTATCAGGACTGAATGTTATTCCATTAATACCCAGCCTATGTGCATTAATTTCGGCTAAAGGTTCTTTATTATTATCTATTTGGGTAGCATCCCATATTTTGATAATACCAGCCTCATCAGCAGATGCAAGAAAGTTCCCGTTGGGACTAAATTTCACACCAATGATTATAACTTTATGTCTATTAATGAGTTTAATTGAGCCTTGCTTTTTTAAAGCATAAAAATATAATCCACCTTCATTAAAGCCAGAAAAAGCAACTATTTGCTTTTTTGGATGAAAATCCAAACTAAATAGCCCGTCCTTAGTAGATTGATTTTTAGTTAAAGTTTTTTCAATAAAGCTTCTAACATCTATGCTGTCAAATTGTTTTAGGTCGCTAATACGTGAGAATTTTATAGTTCCATCATTACTTGAACTAGCTAGTACAGTATTAGATGAATCAAAATCGACACTCCAAACTGAATCCTTATGCTCAATGAAATTAGGTAATATTTTTAACTTATCGTTTTCTATTGTCCAAAGTTTTACTTTTTTATCTAATCCAGATGAAGCCAATAATATCTTATCCCGTTCTATATTTTGGCTAAATATGACATTATACGAGCTTAAATCATGCCCCTGAACGCTATCCAAAAGATTGCCTGTGTTGCTATCCCAAAGATTTATCTTGCCATCCGCACTTGAAGATGCAATAAATTTACCGTCAGGACTAACACTTACTCCAAATACTAATTCATTATGTTCTTCCAATCGATTTCTTTCATTGATACGAGAAATAACAAAATCAAGTCTTTTAAGATAGTCTTCATTATTTGTAATGCCAGTTTTTATTAATAAATCTACTGTTTTGACACTTTCTACTAATGCGTCCAGTTGATTGTCTGTTTTGAAAATTTGTTCTACTCTATTAATGGAATTCCTAACAGCATAGTCATTACTGTTCTGTGCTTCAAATGTTTTCCACGATGCTAAACCTGCAAGTATTAAAGCGACAATACCTCCACCGATCGCAAATCTTGTCCTTTGCTTTTCCGCATTAAGCTTAACTTCCGCTAAAGCTACTTGATTCTCCATCTCTCGACTTGCCGCCAAAAAACGATAATCCTCATCACTCAACCGCTTATCCTTTGCCCACTCTTCTACTTCCTCAAGCGCTTTTCCTCGCAACAAAAAAGACTGCTTTTGTTGTTCCTCGCTTACTTCCCATTTCCTAAAAGCCTCTACATATAAAGGCGGGCGTAAATCCGCCAAGTTACGGCTTACCCACTCTTGATTAAACACACCTGCATAAATAGGGTTGTAAACAATCAGCCTATTATCTCGTTTAACAACTAACCCCGTCAGACGCAATTTCTTTTGATCTTCACTATCATCGGAAGCAATTCCTTCTGTTGAAAAAGAATTTTCTGCTTTACCATCTTTAATGTTAACTAAAGAAGTTTGTTGTTTATCTCCATCCAAAACTCTCTGATACAACCCCAAAAGCCTTCCTCTACCATCTTCATCAGTCCTTACCAAGAGACGATCCTGCAAGGTCTTGAGATGTTGAGGTACATCCTGAGTTTCCCAATTATTGATAATGTGTTCTTGAACGATTTGAGCGAGCCATACAGAGACATCTTGTTTGGATGCATCTACATTATTTTCTTCGATGTCACTAATTACCAAACTCAGTAACTTCTGCGTCAAGAAAGGCTGTCCACCAGTCCAGTACAATACCTCACGCATTACCCGATGCGGATCTGGAACCTTACCCTTTAGTCCGAGCTCTAATGGCTTTGCTTCATCTAACTGGAAACCACCCATCTCGATCGCTACACCAATGTTAAAAACCGAATGATTTTGGCTCAGCATCAAATCACGCGGAGTAGTCACACCGACAAATGCAAAGGATAATCGGCTAAACTTAGAATCTTGGGCTCGATTTTCGTATAGCGAACGAATCAACATAAAAAAGTCATCGGCTACAAACTTGAGATTGAGCAAGTTATCAATCTCTTCCACAAAAATCACGATTGGTTTCTGAATCTCAGTTAGCAATACATTACAAATGAAATCACTGAGACATTTCACAGGTGCAATTGATTGTCTTGCTTCCCACCACTTTTCCAAATCGAAGCGGTCTTCTAACTTAAAACTCTCTGCAAGACTGCTGATGATGCTGGCATACCACTGTGACTGATCTAGCTGCGTGCCGATGGTTTGTGGATCGAGCGTTGCACAAACTACTCCATCCTGCTCTAATTTTTGAATTACTCGCACCCTTAAGCTAGACTTCCCCATCTGCCTTGCATTAAATACATAGCAACAATCCCCCGCCTTCAGTCTTTTGTATAGTTCGTAATCAGCTTTTCTTTCTACATAGGTTGGGGCATCCACAGGTAAGCTACCACCGACACGGTAGATAGAATTATTAATACCTAATTGTTCATTGGATGATTCTGATGACATAACCAATTACCTCAATCTGTCGCTAAAGTATAGACGATATAAATTACAACGGGGGATGCGATCGCTATTTTGTGGCTTGATCAAACCCATGCTATCTAACTGAAAACCATTTTTTGCACTCAACCTTACAGGAATATCGGAGTTAACAACTGATTTCATGGCTTTTACCAGTTCAGGATTGCTCTCTAATATTTGTAAACGTTCGTGAAGATAGGTGTTATAAATACCTTCTTCGGTAGGGGCAGTTCGTAATAACGTATCAAGTTCAATATTCTGATGGGTAATTTCGTCGATCGCCTTCTGCACTAGATAAGGATGACCGCCAATCATATCCATGAGTTTCACAATTTCTGCAACCGTCCAAGGCAGTCCATAGGCATTTGCCAAAGCTAAGATTTCCGATTCGTCCAGTTCATCGAGTTCAATGGGCAAACCTACATTAAAAGGTGATTGATTAATATTGTTCGTTGCATAGGACTCTTGCGAATAGACGATAATTTGCCGCAACTTACCCCAAACCTTACTGGTATTGACTTTCTCAAACCAACCACGCAACAACCCGCAAAAGTCTGCTTCAATCTCAGGATATCTAAACACACAATCAAAATTATCGATCGCAATCACCAAAGGCGAATCCGCACTATTCAAAAAGAACTTTTCGACATACTTGGTGCAATTTGTATTTGCGCCCAAAAAGCCTTTCCAAGCATCCTCAGGACGTTGCTCGATCTCTAAGCAGTCACCGACATAGGCGCAGAACCATTGCAAAAACTTATTAATATCCGCAAATATTTCCCGATTCGCCTCACGCAAATCGATCGCCGCTGTGCGATATCCCTGCTGAGTGGCATATTCCAAGACTCGCCCCATCATCATCGATTTGCCCATGCGTTCGGGCGATTTAATCCTAATCAAAGTCCCTGCCTTTATCACTTCTTCATAACAGCGATGCTCTAACCGCGATCGCACGATATAAAAGTAACCATTATTCTCCACCACTGAAATATCAGAATTAATCGGTTTGGGATTAATCGTTAGAGATGGCTGGCGCTTGAGTAATACAGGTGTTAATTCTTCAGGAATCCCTTCCAATTTGATCGCAGTCACCCCTGAATTAAACGCCTCCTCAATCGATCGCTCATCCCAAATCGCCCGATAAAATCCCTCCGCAAACTTTCTTGCGGCGCGATCGCCAATCTTTTGATTCATCCCAATCACATAGGGAATATGCTGACAAATCGCCTCCGCTTGCACCACCGCATAGCAAGCATTCAACACCACGCATTGAATCTCTTTGGTAAATAACTTAAATAAATCCGCTAATGAATCAGTACTAACTCCCTTAACTCCCCCATCCTCATCCTCAAAGGCTAAACCCCATTCACCACCGCCATGTCCTGAAAAATGCAAAATCTGGGGCTTGAGATTATATAAATGGGTCTGTAAATCTTGAGGACGCACCGCACCACGCGACTCGATCGCAAAATTATCTCGATTTGGCGATCGCTCTAATGTCGTGCGAATTTCTTCAACCTCTTTGTCCAGCCTTAATCGATCTGTATCTAGAGGATTCGCCGCCAGAATCAAGATTTTTTTAATCGTCATACTATCTGTTGCACTTAAACTTTTTTAGATTTAGCCCATGCAAAAATCATACAACGCTTTCAAAGAAAAAGGAAAAGAGAAAAAAATCAATTTTTAGGTAGTTGTCGATCTCAACTACCTTCTAAACTTCCAAGTTCTGATTAACAAAGTTCCTATGGTCATCGCTCCACAGAGAATCGTGAAAATCCAATTTTTTGGAGTCCAAGCCACTGCACCGAGATAATTAGAACCGATCGCAATAGTATGGATTGACGCGAGTACCAAGGCGGGAACTGAGAGCAAATGTAAATAGCGCCAAGACTTACCGAGTTTCGCCACCATCCAATCAGAACTAGTGAGCGCCGCAGGAGCCATCAATGCGATCGCGATCGCGCCAATCCAAATTGAAACTTGGTGCTGCGGAATCATGAAGGATAAAGCATCAAAGTTCCATTGGAAAGAATGCTCGATCATGTGGAAGGTATGGGCGAGGGAGAGAACGAATGCTCCTACACCGATCGCTCGACGATAGAGCATTAGAGGTGCACAGAATTTAAACAGATGACTGAGGGGACGGGCAGCAAGGGCAAGGATTAACAAAATTAAGCCGCCATGTCCTGTGTAGTCCACCATGTCGCTAGTACGGAGTATCGTCAAAACACCGATGGTGAGCGTAATCCAGCCACCCAATTGAAATAACTGACTGCGGCGATCGCGACTTAATAAACCTGCAAATACACCAATGCCCAACATCGAGGGTAATGTTCCCAATCCAAACGCCAACATCGTCAGCGCACCCTGCATCATGTTACTGGTTTCGGCTGCCTTGATTTGAGCAGTATAGAGAAATCCACAGGGAATCAAGCCCCATGTCATGCCCAGTAATGCAGGGGTAAGCGGATGGGAATTGAGGGATAACTTCATCATCGCGTTGTTGAGGCGTTGATGGAGCGCCACCATCGCCATTGGATTGAGAAAGGGAATATTCGGCAGTCCTTCGGGCTTAATCTGGATCATCCCCATCCAAATTAAAAGTATGCCTGTCAAAATTGCTAACCAACGACGTAGATCGCTCTCAATGCCTGCTAACTGTCCGCTAGCCACTAGCACCGAACCGATCGCCCCAATCGCCGCACCCGCGATCGCATAGCTTAAAATTCTGCCAATATTCAGGAGGGCATGAAAATATAAATGCTGTTGCCAATTGTGAGAACCGTTTTGGGGAGATTGATCCTTACCTGAAAGTGAAAAAGCGACGGTCAAAGGTCCACACATACCCACACAATGACCAAAGCTCCCCAAAAATCCTAAAGCAGCAACAAGCAGTAAATCTAACATTCTTTATTTATAGCGCTTTCTGCTCTATCTGCCCACATCTATCTGCCCACATTAGTCGTAAAGGTCAATTCAAAGGGCGCAAAATCGGCATCATTCCTCGGCGATCCCTTGAGTGTGAGTTCATATCGACCAATTTGCGGAAATGTGACTTCGAGACTTGGCAGTCCCAAAAATCGATCAATAATTGCTAAGGAATTGGATACCATAAATTTAAGATTGCGATCCGTTAGCGATCGCACCTCCATCTGACAATTACATTTCTCGTAGGGAATAATTTCACCCCCACGTTTGGTGAGAGCGATCCAGATACGAGTTTTTTTGCCAGCAATAGGGCGATCATTAGGTTCAATATGAATTGTGCCGCCAACGTCTTGAGAAGTTCTCACTTCATGGGCAATCCGCACTGGTGATCCTTCTAAATGAGCATCAATACTAGGAACATTGGATAAATGCAAGTTTAATAAGGCAGAAGCTACTTCAAGCATTGGTTCAAGTTTTCTCTTTAAGGTTTTTTGATGATTCCACAAGCGATCCGAGTTTTGTAATCTACATTGGGAATTGTTGATTTCCCATTTGCACCTGCATGGATAATGATTGATGTGCCACCATGCTTCAGCAAAGAATTTTTCCCCGAGCCCAAAGTTAGTTTTGGCAATATGGCTGTCAGACTGCCCTTACCATCTTGCTTAACGATAATATTTGGTAAATCGCCAGCAGGCTTGTGTTTGCCCGCTTCATGCTTGTGATGGAGGTGAGTGCTAGCTTTCTCATCATCCACATCTTTAGGATCAAAATGATCGCCTGATGTCAGAAATTTGGGTGCGTTACATTTACCTTTTTCATGTAAATGCACCATATGCTCTCCCTGTGATAAGTTTTGCACCTTGAGATCAACTTTCACACCTACAGGGGTTTGGATAAATGTGGCAGTTCCGACTAGTTCTCCCTTAATGTTAAAAATGCGAGAACTGGCTTTAATCTGTTCTGTCTGAGCGATCGCTACGTTGGTAGTGGCGATCATGGTAATGGCAGTGCAAGACAGCAAAGCTGTGAATTTTGATGTAAGTCGAGATGGGAAATTATGGGATTTCATGCGATCGCTTTCCTTGAAAGTTTTAAGAAATAAAGTGTTTGGCGGATGAGTATTGACTCATCTGCCAAGTAAAAAAAACAATTCTTAGTTAGTCCAACCGTTCTGAGCTTGCTCAAGGACATAGTTCGCAACTAACTCAATTTCCTCAGCTTTAAGCTTTTTGCCAAAAGCAGGCATTGCGCCTTTGCCGTTAGTAACTTGGAGGACGATCGCTTCTACGGTGTTCTTGCCATACTTTTCTAGAGCATCTGCCTTCAAGGTTTTCGCGGCAACTACGTTATTGCGTCCGCCTGCATGGCATTGAGCGCAGTTATTATTAAAGATTTTTGCGCCTGCGGATAGTTCGGCAAATGCAGGCTGCCCCAAAGTGAGGCTGACCAGCATAGTTAAGGCGATCGCTAGAATCGAAAAAATGCGTTTCATTTTAAGTATTCCTTATTTATTCACGAAAAATAAGGGCAAAGCCTTAGCTGCTGCCCTACGCGGCTTAGCCGCAAAGTCGAGTTGAATTTTAGTCTGGGTTTATGATGACGGTATTTGCTCTGGTAGTCAAAAGACAGCCTGTCAAACAAAATACTTGACTTTCTGAAAGTGTAGCGAAGCCACACTTTCAAAACAGGTGTTGACTCTCTCTTGGGAGATAGTTCTTACTTCAGAATGTTATAAGCGAGTAAGCGATCGCTAGAATGATTTTATATTCTGGTGTTCAATTATCCGAATTATTTTCTCGTTATCGTTGTTTTTACAGGTTATTTACAAGAGTGTTTTATGGAAAGGAATCTATGATTAAAAAGTCTGACTTTACGCTGACTCCCTATATGAAGAGCAACGACTTATGGGCAACTTATCAAATTCTGAATACAGTGGTTCCCTATGTCCTGTTATGGGTTTTGGCAGTTAAAGTAACCGCGATTTCCTTTTGGTTTCTTCCGCCCATCATCGCTTTGATGACACTCTTCTCATTGCGCTGCTTCTCTTTAATGCATGATTGTGGACATTATTCTCTCTTTAGTTCCAAAAAGGTCAATAGAGTTGTTGGATTCTTTTTAGGTGTGATTAATGCGATTCCTCAATATCCTTGGTCAAGAGGTCATGCTTATCACCATAAAACCAATGGAGATTTTGAGAGATATCGTGGTGTTGGCGCATTTATATCTACTGAAGAATTTGCCCAACTCAATGCATTTGACCAAAAGCTTTACGCATTTCTCAGACATCCATTAATGTCTTTGCCTGGAGGATTCTTTTATCTCGCGATTAAGCCAAGATATGCGCTCATTGCAGGAACTTGTGATTTTATCGGTCATGTATTCTCTTGCTTAAGGACAAATCCACGCATGGGGTTATCCACAATTATTGCTTCTCACAAATCTAGAAATTGGTATACAACATCGGAATTTGTAGACTTGCTGCTCAATAATATTTGTGTGATTAGTGCTTGGATTTTCCTTAGTCATCTCATGGGAGCAGGCTTTTTCCTTAGCATTTATTCCATCTCCTTAACTTTTGCAGCAGCAATCTTTATCTGTGTGTTCTTTGTGCAGCACTATTTTGAAGATTCCTATGCTCATAAGACAGAAGGTTGGGATTATCTATTAGGAGCACTTGAGGGGAGTAGTTATTTACAATTGCCAACAATTTTAAAGTGGTTCTCCGCAGATATTGGCTATCACAATATTCATCATCTCTCGGAACGAATTCCTAACTATAATCTCGAAGCTTGTCACAATGCGAATATTCATCTTCTCTCTAACGTAAAAACCTTACGGATTGGGAATATATTTGATAGTGCGAAGTATATTTTGTGGGATGTGGAAGCAAATAAACTCGTCTCGATCGCTGCCTTTCGTCAGTCAATGCAAGCAGCGAGCAAACCAGTAGCTGTCCTTAGTGGTACTAGGGGCTAGCAACCAAGCACCAAAGTTTGATCGAACTCTGGTGCTTAGGACAAATAAGTGAAGGTGGCACTTCGTGTCACCTTCACTTATTTGTCCTAAGTACATCTAACATTGCTATAGCAATGTTAAAGTACCTGCGGCTTCGACTTCGCTCAGCCAACGTTAGCTGAGCGAAGCCGAACCTAGATAACTTTGGTGGCACATTTTTTATCTGTAAGAGCCTTAAACCCCAAATGACTGTTCCGACTGCTACTCTATTTGAATAGTAATTTGAGTTTTAGGTCTACTTATGCCTAACTAATTACTGGGTTAAGTAGCTAGGCGCAATTAAATATAAAACAAAAAAGCTGTAGCGATCGCTGCGCGATCGCTACAGCTTTTTGACTCTGGTTTTTAATTACAGCGCTTGGCGCTCAAAACCAAACCAAGATATTTTTCAAAAAGCTTGCTGTGCAAGCTTTTTAAAAAATATCTTGTGGTTCGTTTGATCGAAAATTGCTGTAAAGCCTGTTGAGGCTTTGAGTAGTACAGAAATATTTTTGAAAGCGTTGCGAAGCGACGCTTTCAAAAATATTTCTGGGTTTTAAGTAAGCGCAAAGCCCTGTATGCCTAGCTACTTAGCAGATGGAGTGGTAATAAGTAGATGAGCATATTAAAACCTAAAACCAGAGATTGTTCCGCCCGCGCAGCGGGCGGAACAATCTTTTCGGTTTTCCGTTTATTTATGCCTAGCTACTTAAAGTCTCTATACCTTTATGTGCTGATAGAACTATGACAAAATCTACGATTAATTATTGGAATCCCCTCAATTCAGATAATGATGGTAAATGGAAAGCGATCGCAGGATTAGAGGGGATGGTAGAAGAATTGACCCTCAGTATTGATCCTGAAACAGGCGAATATACTCGTTTAACAAGATTTCATCCCAATGCTGACACAGCCGCTTTCGGTAGCAAAAGTCATGCCTATCCAGAAGAAGTATTTATTGTCAGTGGGCGACTTTATGATCACGCTTTTGATATGTGGCTCGAAAGTGGACATTATGCCAGTAGACCACCTCATGAAGTTCATGGTCCTTTTAAAACTGATATCGGATGTATTGTGCTAGAAATATCTTTCCCAAATCGGGTTGAGCCTCAGATCCCCACGGGGTAGGCACAGAGGCACAACCCCTACCAAAAATTCAAATTATTTAGGTAGTCGCCATCCCCCCGTGGCTGCCCTGCTGTGCTAGCAGCAAAAAATTCATGCCCTGAGTTCCACGTAACACCAGTTATATAGAGAAAAGTCTCTAAGTTTTATGAATTTAAAATTAACAATTTAAGGAAAATACTCTTATTCATATAAAATATACAAAGTTTAATTGCTCATAATTTTTGGAGAGTCAGACGATGGAACCAGTTTCTCTCATTATTACTGCGTTAGTAGCTGGTGCGGTGGCTGCTTCTAAAGATGTAGCGGAAAAAGGCGTTAAGGATGCTTATGAGGGCTTAAAAGCGTTGATTAAGAAAAGGTTTGCTGATAAGGGTAAAGAAGATGATAGCAATATTGTAGACAAGCACGAGAAAAAGCCAGACTCAAAAGCCGTTAAAGCGCTTCTTGAAGAAGAGTTACTTGAAATAGAAATCGGCACAGACGAAGAAATACTGAATGCTGCTAGAGAGGTATTGAAAAAGGGAGATCCTGAAGGGTTTAAAGAAGGTAAATACAATACAACTGTAACGGTTTCGGGTGATGTGTATGGTGTTGCTGGTACAAACACAGGAACGGTTAATTTTGGGAATGTAACTAAGGGTAAATAAGCGAAGATATCTAAGCCCCCTAAATCCCCCAATTCTGGGGGACTTTGAAAGATAGTTCTTTTCTTGTTCCGCCAGCACTGGGGGCTAGGGGACAATTATCAGTAATCAGGTTTCATAGAGGTTTATGTGACTGAACCCCATTCCGATGTATCTGCTCAAGATGTGTTTGGTGTTGCTGGGACAAACACAGGAACGGTCAATATCACCTATATTTCTCAGACAAAATCTGATGCTGAGATTCAGGCTAGAGAACTGATTGAGGCTTCGCCTTATCTGGGGTTGGAGAAGTTTGGCGTAGAGGATCATGATAAATTTTTTGGGCGCGATCGCTGGATTGAAAATTTAACAGAGCATTTAAAACAAAAGAATGTGCTTTTGCTTTTGGGAGCATCTGGCAGTGGGAAATCATCGCTGATTCAGGCGGGGTTAGTGCCTGCGTTAAAAAAACAATCAAGTTTGAGTCTATTTAAGCTATTCTCTTTTGTTCCTGATGTTAGTCCCTTTGAATCTTTTTATGTTTCTCTCCAACCTACATACAAATCAAAGGCGAAACTGGCTCAAATAGTTAAAGAAGATACGTTGATTCAGGTTGGGCAATCTCTGAGACAGGATTCGCAGTGGTTGATTTTTATCGATCAATTTGAGGAGTTGTTTACGCGCACACCGAAGACAGAGCGGGATGTTTTTATTAAAAGTCTGATTAAATTGATTGAGAAATCAGATGGTTCTATTAAAGTCATTTTGACTATGCGTGCGGATTTTCTGGATAAATTAAGTCCCTATCCAGATTTAGGGAAACTCCACGATCGCTATAGTTTGATGCTCACAGATATGGACGATCGCGATCTGAGATTGGCGATCGCGGAACCTGCGGCTAGAAATGGCGTTGTTTTTGAAAAGGGATTAATCGAGCAAATTATTGCTGATTTTAAGGAACAGGCTGGTTCTTTGCCGCTTTTGCAATATACCTTGAATTTGTTGTGGAATAAGGACGATCTGCAAGATAGGGGTTTAAATGCTGAGACTTATCAGGAGTTGGGCGGCGTGACGGGCGCACTTCAGCAACAGGCGAATAGGATTTACGATCAATTTAACGAACCACAACGAAAAGTAGCGGAGCAAGTTTTTCTAGAGTTAATCGAGTTGGTGGGCAAGGAGGCGGTGAGTAGAAGGGCGGACAAAGCGATTTTTGAGGGGAATGCGATCCAAAAAGATGTGCTGGATCAACTGATCGATCATCGGCTTCTGGTGAGCAAGGGAGAAGATGGCAAAGCGACGGTGGAAGTTGCTCATGAGGAATTGCTGCGTTCTTGGAAGGTGTTACAGGATTTAATTCGGGAAAAGGAGGAGATCATTGTCCTCAGAAATCGCTTGTATGCGGATGCGAACCAGTGGCATGAGTTAGGTCAAAAGGATCGGCAAAAGGCTAATAGCGAACTCTGGAATGGCTCAAAGTTGGCGCGAATTGTGGAACTCCAAAAGGAGGGATCGCTGCCTAATTTGGATGCTGTAGCGATCGCGTTTATTGAGTCTAGTGTCACGCAAGCGGAACGACAGAAGAATGAAAAAATTAGAACCGCGAGGCGAATTATGGCGGGTTCATTGGTGTTCATTAGTGCGGGGTTGGGGTTGGGGTGGATGGCTTGGCAAAAAAACAGAGAAGCGGAACTCAATCTTGCCGATGCTCTTGGAGCTACTTCCTTGTCTTTATTGGATAAGGGAAAGGATCTGGATGCTCTGGTTACAGCAATTAAGGCAGGGAAAATCCTGCAAAGCCAACAGGTAAAACGTCTAGAGGTGACAAATGTTTTGCAGGAAACTCTGAATAAGAGAAGTGAATACAATCGCTTAGAAGGGCATGATAACTATGTCAATAGCGTGAGTTTTAGTCCTGATGGCAAGACATTGGCTTCTGGTAGTGCCGACAAGACAATCAAACTCTGGAATCTAGAAACAGGAACTGAAATTCGCGCCCTCAAGGGACATGATAACTATGTCGTAAGCGTGAGTTTTAGTCCTGATGGCAAGACATTGGCTTCTGGTAGTACGGACAAAACTATCAAACTCTGGAATCTAGAGACAGGAACTGAAATTCGCACCCTCAAGGGACATGATAACTATGTCAATAGCGTGAGTTTTAGTCCCGCTGGCAAGACATTGGCTTCTGGTAGTGGTGACAAGACAATTAAACTCTGGAATCTAGAGACAGGAACCGAAACTCGTACACTCAAGGGGCACGATGACTCTGTGTATAGCGTGATTTTTAGCCCCGATGGCAAGGCTTTAGCTTCTGGTAGTACGGACAAAACTATCAAACTCTGGAATCTAGAGACAGGAAGCGAAATCCGCACATTCAAAGGACATGATAGCCCTGTCATAAGCGTGAGTTTTAGTCCCGATGGCAAGACTTTAGCTTCTGGTAGTGTTGACATCAAACTCTGGAATCTAGAGACAGGAAGCGAAATCCGCACATTCAAAGGACATGATAACTATGTCAGAAGTGTAAATTTTAGTCCCGATGGCAAAACATTAGTTTCTGGTAGTTTCGACTATACAATCAAACTCTGGAATCTAGAGACAGGAAACGAAATCCGCACATTTAAGGAACATATCAACTCTGTCTTGAGTGTGAGTTTTAGCCACGATGGCAGGACTTTGGCTTCTGGTAGTGGTGACAGGACAATCAAACTCCGGAATTTAGAGATAGGAACCGAAATTCGCACCCTCAAGGGGCATAATAACTCTGTCAATAGCGTGAGTTTTAACCCCGATGGCAAGACATTGGCTTCTGGTAGTACTGACAAGACAATTAAACTCTGGAATTTAGAGATAGGAACCGAAATTCGCACCCTCAAGGGGCATAATAACTCTGTCAATAGCGTGAGTTTTAGCCCCGATGGCAAGACTTTAGCTTCTGGTAGTTTTGACAAGACAATCAAACTTTGGAATCTACAGACAGGAACTGAAATTCGCACCCTCAAGGGGCATGATGACTCTGTCTATAGCGTGATTTTTAGCCCCGATGGCAAGACTTTGGCTTCTGGTAGTGTTGATAAGACAATTAAACTCTGGAATCTAGAGACAGGAACCGAAATTCGTACACTCAAGGGACATGATAGCTCTGTCATAAGTGTGATTTTTAGCCCCGATGGCAAGACTTTAGCTTCTGGTAGTGCCGACAAGACAATCAAACTCTGGAATCTAGAAACAGGAACTGAAATTCGCACCCTCAAGGGGCATTATAACTATGTCATAAGCGTGAGTTTTAGCCCCGATGGCAAGACTTTGGCTTCTGGTAGTGCCGACAAGACAATCAAACTCTGGAATCTAGAGATAGGAACCGAAATTCGCACCCTCAAGGGGCATAATGGTCTTGTCTGGAGCGTGAATTTTAGTCCCGATGGCAAGACTTTAGCTTCTGGCAGTGAAGACAACACGATCAAACTCTGGAGTCGCAACACAGGCTGGGATTTAGATGCTTTGATGGGGCGTAGTTGCGATAGAGTACGTGCTTATTTAACCTACAACAGGAATGTCAGCGAAAGCGACAGACATCTCTGCGATGGGATTGGCACGCAAAAGTAGCGAAAAGAAAATTTAAAGGCGATCGCTAGCTTGTGATCTAGACCATCAGGTGAAGGTCAGAAACTTTTTGTAAATTAAAATCGTCTTTCGATATATCAAAGTACTATATTGCAGGCAAATCAAAAATTCAGACTAAATTTAGATTAAGTGTTTAGGTTAAGTCCGAATAAATTTTGACAGAATGCCTAAGAATACGATCTAAACTTTGCTAACTACCTATAGCCTGAGAATTTCGGGGAAATTATATGAAGCGTCCTTTGAAACAAATATCTGCACCAATATTTGCATCCCTATTGGCAGCATTAGTCAGCGTCGCCACCGCAATGCCTAGCTTCGCCGCCGATCCGTTTCGCAGCTCAAATGCTAGGGCGATCGGTAGTGAAACTCAAAAAGCCTTTGAACTAATGTTTAAAGAAGGCAACTATGTAGAAGCAGTGAGACAGTTAGACAAAGCTGTACGTACTGAAGCCAATGAGCCACTCTTATTTGCGCTCAGGTCGGCAACCTTCTATGCCAAAGACGAATATGATGGAATGCTCGTAGCTGGCAAACGAGTGCGCCGCAATGCCGAAGCCTTGAGAGGCAAAGATGACCTCAGAGCCTATATCTATCTAGCAGCAAGTGACTTGATCGAAGCAGGATATATCGTCAAAACCGAAGGCGTATCTAGCGCACCTAGAGCTTTACCCCTTGTCCAGAGTGTATTCGACAACATCAAAAAAGCACAGGATATTGACGCAAACGATCCTGAACTGAACTTGATTAAGGGCTACATTGATATGCTGATTGCCTCAGTATTGCCCATGTCTGACCTTGAATCAGCCTTGTCTAGCCTGAAGCAATATGCTGCTCCTGACTATCTGAAATGGCGCGGTATTGCCCTTGCCTATCGCGATGCACGGATGCCAGATCTTGCCCTAGATGCTGTGAATAAAGCCCTTACCTCTGCACCAAATAACCCAGAACTCAATTATCTGAAGGGACAGATCCTATGGATGCAAGGTAGCAACATTCCTGAGGCGAAAAAACAATTTGAACTAGCCCTCAGTAAAGCTAAGCAGTTGAATCCTAGCCTGTTAGCAGAAATCCGCGAACAATGCCGTGGTTTGGTTGGTTCAGCCTGTACTGAAAAATAAGTAAGTAGCTAGGCATAATTAAAAACCCAAAAAAATGTAGCGCACGCGCAGCGTGCGCTACATTTTTTTGGGTTTTATATTGAATTATGTCCAGAAAGCCTCGCATTGCGAGGCTTTTTTATGAAAATTTTTACAAGCATTACTGGCTACAGTGTGAATGTGGCGATCTTCGCTAAACTATTGCAGGCAATAGGCTCTATTCAAGTTCATACAAAGCAAGACAAAACTCATGGCACAAGATATAAAACTGGTCGTGGTAGATATTGATGGCACGATTAGCGGTGATGCCAATCAGGTCAATGATGCAGTCAAAGAGGCAGTGAAAGCGGCTCAAGCTAAGGGTGTTAAGGTAGCGATCGCCACTGGGAGAATGTATCGCTCAGCATTACGCTTTCATGAAGCGATCGCCTCAGATATGCCATTGATCTCCTATCAAGGTGCATTTATCAAAGATCCTCAAACCGATGAATTAGTAGGACATTGGCCAGTTGAATTAGAGCAAGCACTATCTTTATTAGATGATCTGGGCGAATTTGCAACTAATGACCAGCTTTCTATTCATATCTATATCAATGATGAACTCTACGTTCGCAAAATGACCGCCCAAACCCAAGCCTATGCCGAACGTTCTAAGGTGGGTGTTAAGGTAGTTGGTGATTTGCGCGAATTTTTGACTAATGCTACTACCGATCATCCACCTACAAAAATTTTGGCACTGAGTGATACCGCTGAACTAGTAACGGAAATGCTAAGAGTATTGAAAGACCGCTATACGCCGCAGCAACTTTATCTCACGAAGTCAGTGGCAACATTCTTTGAGGCAACCAATCCGATCGCCAATAAAGGTACTGCCGTAAAACATTTAGCAGAGAATATTTTGGGCTTTGATCGCTCTCAAGTTTTAGCGATCGGTGATAACTTCAACGATTTAGAGATGATCGAATATGCAGGCATCGGCGTAGCGATGGGCAATAGTCCTGACGGATTAAAACCTCTCGCTGATTGGGTTGCGCCTAGCGTGGAAGATGATGGTGCAGCCGCAGCGATCGCCAAATTTGTTTTATAAGATGTAACACTCTAGGCACTTAGACCTCTGGTTCAATTCCTGCTGCCCTGAGTTGAGCAAGTAAGCGATCGGCGCGTTGGCGTTCTTGCTCAGCGCGCTGATACTCCTTGGTTGCCCTTTGGCTTTCAATCTCAGCACGTTCCGAGCCAGTGATCAATAAATTGCCTTGAGTATCCCACCAACGGAGCCAAGGTAGTTCGATATTTTGATATTGTCCCTGCCAAATCCCGATCTCAACCCCAAGTTGTTCAATTGGATAATGTCCGCGCTCATTAGCGGGTACAAGTTTAAATTGATTGCCAACAAATTGATATAGCTCAACGCTAGCAGTTTGGACTTCGTAAATGCCATAAAAGGCAGGACGAATCACCTGTTCATAGATGAAGAATTTACCTTTCCAAGGCGTTTTATCTATCTCTTCTTTACCAGTTCCAGAGACAAATTCTAAAATAATAAACGGAGCAATAAATTCTTGCCAGAGAACATAGGAACGGCGCGGAATTCCATTTAATAATGGTGGTACATTTGGCACATAAAACCAATCGGGAGCCTCTGCTCATTTTTCGGGAGGTTCGGTCATGCGCCAATAGATGCCGCTATCCTGACCGATCGCATATTGTCCATCGGGATGGATTTTTTGTAATACAGGCTCTATTGAATCTGTCAGGAGAATACTTTGGGGATGCTCTTGGAAATTTTTGACAAATGTGCCATCTGACTCTGGCAGTTGGGTATGATCGGGTAGTACAACAGGATCTATAGATGGATCGATTGTGAAAGTCATGTCTTTCGATCTCCCTCATTGTCATTATGTTTATATTATAGGTAGCTCAGCATAGTTGTAAACTCAACCCAAATTGTGTGGCTGACCGCATAGCGTGCAATCACATAATTTGAGTTTTAAGTTTATCTATGCTTAATACCAATTCATGAAAGTATGACAACACTTTCGCGAATTAAAAAACAAGCCCAGTAAGGATTTTTAAAACTAGGTAGATGAGCATATTAAACCCTAAAACCAGAGATTGTTCCGACCGCGTAGCGGTCGGAACAATCTTTTCGGTTTTCAGTTTATTTATGCCTAGCTACTTAAAAATGGCGTAGCCATTTTTAGCTTTGGTATAACTACTCAATTCTTTGAGCAAATTCTATGACTACACTTCAGCCTCAAGAAGTCATTAATCAGCGCTATCAATTAGAACGTCAACTAGGTCAGAATGCAGGACGAGAAACTTGGCTTGCAAAGGATTTGCAGCAAGAGAATGAACTAGTGGTGGTTAAGCTATTAGCTTTTGGAGGGAATGTGCAATGGGAAGATTTGAAATTGTTTGAACGGGAAGCAAATGTACTTAAACAGTTAGATCATCCGAGGATTCCTAAATATCGCGATTACTTTTCCATTGACGATCGCTCTTTGTGGTTTGGACTCGTACAGGAATATATTCAAGGAAATTCTTTGCGAGAATATCTTGCTCAGGGACATAAATTTACAGAAGCACAGATCAAACAAATGGCGATCGCCATTTTAGAAATTCTCATTTATCTACATGAATTGAATCCTCAAGTTCTCCATCGTGATATTAAGCCTAGTAACTTGATTTTGGCTGGGAAAGAAGGGGAAGCTAGAAATATTTATCTGGTGGATTTTGGAGCAGTACAGGACAAAGCTAGTGCTGAAGGCAAATCTTTTACCGTGGTCGGAACCTATGGCTATGCACCGATAGAACAATATGGAGGTAGAGCCGTAGCCGCCTCTGATCTCTACGCTTTGGGTGCAACGATGATTCATCTACTGACGGGGATTTCCCCTGCGGATTTACCACAGGATGATGATGCAAAGATAGTTTTTCGCGATCGCACCAGTGCTAGTTCTCATCTAGTGCAATGGATTCAAAAATTAGTAGAACCTACAGTCAAAAAGCGCTATGGATCAGCGAGAGAGGCTCTAAAATCTCTCAAAGAACCATCGGCATCGGCTCCCTTAGTAAAGCCTCAAGTTGCCTCAAATATAGCTGCCCCAACTGCCACGGTTCGCCCTAAACGTAGAGTTTATCCACCAGATAATACTAATATCCAAGTTGAGCAATCGGCAAACCAACTGAGAATCATTATTCCTTGTCAGATCTGGATAGCGATCGCGATTTGGATATTAGTTATTGTAATTGGGTTCTTTCTTCAGCCATTTTTTCCTAGTATCCTGACGCTCATTATGACCTTTGGAAATTGGAGTTACATTGGTGTTGCTTTGCTCTTCCTACTGTTGCTGATTGGTACTGTCAATTCGCTGACAACCATTATCTTAGAAATCGGTGAGCAAGAAACTTGGTTAAGGCGATCGCTACTTGGCAAAATTTACTGGCACGCAAAATTCCCCACCCATGAATTGCAAAGGGTAGAGCCACAATGGAAAATGATCGAAAGAAAAAATAGTAACTTTTTCAATTGGCTAGTTTGGGTGGCGAGTGAACCCAGTGAAGATAACTCAATGAAGTCTAATGTGATTCTCTATCTAGCGGGAGTTCCCTATACCTTGGCAGTATCCGATTTACGTCCAACGGAGGTGAGTTGGTTAATTGATGTACTTGAAGATTTCTTACATCAAATTAAGAATCGGTAACTCTAGAAGATTTTTTGAGTAGTTCATTCTAAGCTATAGCAGTCCTAAATCATTTGTAGATGTTTGGGTTTGTGGAAGCACACTCCTTCGGAGTGCGCTTCCACAAACCCTTTAAGATTGCTATATAGCCTAGCTAAAATCTTGTTTTCATGAAGTGTAGTTGTTTTAAATAATTGGCAGATGGGCTTCGACTCCGCTCAGCCCTCGTTGTAATCTGGCTGAGTGAAGTCGAAACTGTAATTTTTATTTGAATTATCTATACGTGAATATTATGATGCGATCGCGTTTTCACAATGTTAAATACTTACATACTCTGGGTTTAGCTGTTTTTGGGGTATTTGCGATCGCTGCTGGTTGTTCTAATCCCTTCGCAACTGCCAATCCCCCCGACCAAATTCGCCTCGGAACCTTTAATCTAGAAAATTTTGACGGACTGAGTTCAGCTAAGCTTGATGCGGTGAGCCAAATTATCGAGCGAAATTTTGATGTTATTGGCTTACAAGAGGTCAGTCCCGTCGCTGCTGAGAAGCTCAAAGAGAAGTTAAATAAATCTCAAAAATGGAACTTTATCTTAGGAGAATCGGGTAATAAACAAAGGATAGCTCTTTTCTATCGTCAAGATGAAGTGGCTGCTCAAAAAGTGACGGAATGGAAACAGGTAAATATTTCAGGAACTTTGCGATCGCCCCTCGTCACCTACATCAAAGCTGGACAAAAATTTGATTTTACCTTAGTAGTCGTGCATCAAAAGGGTGGTGGTGGCAAAGATGCCGATCGCCTCCGTCAAAATCAAAGCGATCTCCTAAGGAAAGAGGTTGATCAATATCAAAAGAATTCTCAATCCGATCCTGATTTGATTCTGGTAGGCGATTTTAATAGTCCTACATGGGCAGACCAAAATCGAGGCTTACGCGATGCTCCCTTGACCTTCTTAACAAGATTGGTAGAAACCAATGCTCAAGAGAATTGTTTGAAAAAACATGGTCAACCGAAAACCCCCGATGGTCGTCCGCGTTATTCCAATCGTGGCACTGGTTGCGTCATCGACCATATTGCTGTTTCCAAAGCTCCTAAGGGTGCAGAAGAAGAATATATTCCTCAATCAGTGCAAATTCTCGATCCTCAAAAAGATTTAGGCTTTGATAGCGATCGCACCTATTTTTCTAAAGTTTCTGATCACTTACCCGTAAGAGCCATTTTTCGCACAAAATAAAGAAGGTGGTACAAAGTACCACCTTCTTTATTTTTCGCGTTCTGGAAGTAAGTGTAAAAGTGAAGGAACAACCGAAATCACAATAATAGCGATCGTAATAGGAAGCAAATATTTATCAACATCAGGAATAACATTTCCCAATTCATAACCCAATAGAGACAAACCTGAAGTCCAGAGTAATCCACCAATTAGATTAAATCGAAAAAATGTAGCATAGTCCATTTTGCCAATACCCGCTACAATCGGGGCAAAAGTCCGAATCACTGGCAAAAAACGTGCTAAGACAATGGTTTTCTTGCCATGCTTCTCATAAAAATTCTGAGCTTTGAGAATATGCTTCTTATGGAAAAAGACAGAATCTTCTTTAGCAAATAATTTTGGGCCAAAACGTTTGCCTGTGGAATAACCAACACTATCTCCAACTACTGCGCAGATAAAGCATCCGATAATCAATGCAAAAATGTTGAGCTTACCAACAGAAGCCAAAAAGCCAGCAGCAAATAGAAGTGAATCTCCAGGTAAAAAGAAACCGATGAATAAACCAGATTCCGCAAAAACGATCGCCCAAATTGCTAAATGACCGCCAATAGATCCTAGAGAGTCAACTAATTGCTTTGGTTCTAAAATATTCACGCTGCCTTAATACCTTTTTAATTTTGTTTGATAGCCGTTTGTACTGATGCAAATGCCAAAAAATTTTTAGAAAAACTGACTTTGCCAGTTTTTCTAAAAATTTTTTGTTGCTCAATGACTCTATTGAGCCTTACATAGAAAGGATTATAATCCCGAAGGTAAACCTGTTGGCTTGCCCTTAATACTGGTGACGATTCTTCCCCAGCCAGCTTCACCACCGCCATCCCAAAAAATTTGCTGCATTACCGCGTAGGTATAGGGATCATAGGCTCCACCAACCCCAACATCATAGCTATCGCTAGCCCCATGTCGAGTACCGTAAGGATCATGCACAAGCCAAGTTTTTTGGTTGGGATCATGTCCAACGATCAGGCAAATGTGTCCGCTTCCTTTGTAGGCAAATCCCACAACTACAGGGATATTTGCTTTAAGAGACATTAATACATCTTTGGCGGAAAGGGAATAGCTGAAGTAAGAGTTAATACCGAGTTCTTTTAAAGCCCATGTTTGAGCGTCATGATCAGTAGTATCACCATATTTGCCCACAAGTCGCATATAGACAGATTCAGGCTCGGCAAATCCCTGTGCTTTCGCCATAGTTGTCAAGGCTCCATTTAGCACAAAATCGGCTAGCATCGTATTACTAGTCGTATTGCACTGTCTCCAGCCAGGACCAAAGATTGCCTGATCATTATCTAATTGCGAGCAATATTTGACTGGGAGCTTAATCAGTTGATTGATATCTTCCCCCTCAATTTTGACATGAGGATCATAGGCATATACTTTTTGCAGTTGAGCTTTACCATCTAAGGCAGGGAAGGGAGAAGCAAGAGTTAGGAGAAGATGTTGATTGCGATCGGGGCTATACTCAGTCACAAAAAAAGACTGCCCCTTTTTGATAAAAATCTTCTCAGAATCAGCTAAATCCGTTGAGCCAAGCAGCTTTTTTTTCAGAAAAGTATCTGCTTCGGCGATCGCTTTGGGCATAGGACAACCTCGGAATGAATGCGATAATTATATAAATCATCTCATATCGCAATCAGGAATTATTTATAGATTTTTGAAATCTTGTATTAATGAATAATTAAGTATCTGGGCGCAGTTCAGATTAGTTCTCATCAAGCAATGATTTTGGTATTTTCCAAGCTGTTGATGTTGGAAACACCAACATGATTATTTGAAATCCTACCGTAGATGGGATTTTAAACAATGATTTTAATAGTGAGAATCTCTGAGTGGTGCATTGTGTTGATTGTAATTGTGAGTTTTTATACCATTGTCCGAGCATACAAGCTATGGGAAATTTTTCAAAAGTGGTGTTTTGCAATGCTTTTAAAAAATTTCTTGGTTAGGGTTTGAGCGCAAAGCACTGTAAATTATAATGACGCTGTAACTCAATGGCACAATGATCTTAGCGCAATTAAACAGTTAACCCTATGGAAATATCAGCAGTGCCTACAGAGGTGTGTACCCTTCATCCTGAAAGCACTTTGGGTAAAATATATCTTGATTGGATGCCTCAACCAGGAAACTATATTGATTTAGAAGGTAAAACCTATGTGATCTTGGAACGTCGTCATCGCTATCAGTTTCGCAGAGGCAAATACAACTTATTTAGGATTTTAGTATACGTACAGCCAGCACCAGAGAATTTGGAAAGAAGTTTGGTGAATGGACGTTGGATAATTGGGGATAGAAGTTGTCGATATAATGCTGGATCAGAAATTATTCGCTGTGCAGTCAATCCAAACGGTCCTTGTCAGGGATGTCGCTTTTGGGAAGACTAAAAAAGGCGGCGCATTGCGCCGCCTTTTTTAGGAAGTTAGAATTGAAGACCTACGCCAGCTTGGAGAGAGGTTCCTGCGGAACCATTGCTTTGTCCATTAAATGGAATTACGGCATTGCTATAAAGCAACATATTTTTGTTGAGGCTTACTTCGACCCCAGGTTGGACTGCAAAGGCAGTTTGATCGCCTGTCATGCTGCTGTTACCGCCAACTTTAAAGGAAGCACCAGCACCAAGATAAACGTTAGTGCGATCGCCTACTGGTAAGTCATAGGAAACGGTAGGAACGATGGAAGTACCGCCATTACCAAAGAGAACAGAACTTCTGACGGAAAGTGGTACATCATCAAACTTGTAGCGACCTGCTAAGTTTGCGCCGACTACGGAAGGATTAGTTGCAAAACTTTGAAGAGACACTCCAGCACCTACATAGCTACCAGGTAGTCTTACTTCTTCGGCTGAGGCGACTGCACTAAAGGATGTAAGAACAGAAGTAGCGATCGCAACACCTAAATAGATTTTTGTAAGAGATTTCATGAGATTGATTTCCTGCTGAACTATGACTCTTTTGACTGGAGATAATTGGCAGAGTTCCCATTGTTCCTTTAGCTTCAAAAACCAAGAAACCCAGTCACTGACTGGGTTTCTTGGTTTTTGAAGGATTTCTATCTCTAGATAATCATGCTAACGGGTGAGAGATAAAAGAAACTTTGCTTTGCAAAGTCTCTTTTATACGTAGCTGCCTGCGGTGGCAACCTCCCGTAATTGCAAATCACAACTGCGCCAGACTTGCCCATCGATCGCTGTTTGTTCGATCAGACTGGCGAGACGCAGGGTTTTTAAAGCTTGATCGCCGCCGACAGAGGGTTGTGCTTTATCACGAACACAGGCAACAAAATGCTCTAGTTCGGCGTGCAGTGGTTCAATATTGCTGGTATAAACTTTTTCGATAAAGCCATCTTGACGATAGAGGACTTGACCATAATCGGTTGTCCAGTTGGCTGTAGTTTGACGATGAATCAAAATTTCGTTATTGAGGAAATCAGACTCGGTGAGGGAATTAGTACAGTGAGCCGTGATTTTGCGCTTTTTGCGATGGGTAACTTTACTAGCGGTGAGGGTGGCGATTACGCCATTTTCAAAGCCGATTGTAGCGGTGACATAGTCGAGATAGCTGGATTCTGGGGAAACGCGATTGCCATGGGCGGAGACACGCACGATCGCTGAGGGTACTAGCTCAAGGATCAGATCAATATCGTGGATCATCAAATCAAATACGACCGAGACATCATTTGCCCGTTGGGAATAGGGACTCATGCGATCAGCTTCGATCGCCAAAATCGTCTCATGCTTTAAAACTTTGCTGAGTTCTTGGAAAGCGGGGTTAAATCTTTCAATATGCCCGACTTGAAGAATGCGATTATGTTCGGCGGCAATTTTAACTAGGGCTTCAGCTTCCTCGATGGTAGCGGCGATCGGTTTTTCGATCAGTACATGTACGCCAGCCTTTAGACAAGTTGTGCCTACATCGTAGTGTAATCGTGTGGGGACGGCGATACAAACTGCATCAACGAGGGGCAGCAGTTCGCGGTAATCTTCAAAATAGAGAACACGATGCTTATTTGCTGTATCACGTCCGCGTTCTACACTGACATCGGAAACACCAACTAATTCTGCATCCTTGAGCAAGCTGAGGACTCTTGCATGATGCTGCCCCATGTTACCGATACCAATGACACCAACCCTTATAGGATCTTGGAAATTACGATTGGGGCTCATACTCCTCACACACGCTCAATAAACACGCTCAGTTTGTCCAAAATCGTAACATGGATGTATAACGCTTTGCGCTCTAAATAGAAAGCACCCATAGGGTGCTTTCTCGCAATAGGGATCAACCTGTATTCCGCATACCTGCCGCAATGCCGTTGATCGTTAGTAATGCCCCACGCAAAAGTTCGTTTTTAGAATAGCGCGATCGCAGATCAACGGTATCAGGACGGTGTTGGCGTAAACGCTTGAGCAAAGATGCTTGAATAAATCCGAGGGGCACAATTGAGCCATTGCGTAACTGCACTGATCTTTGGAGATCCCGATCGCTATCTAGCATTTGCTTTTGTCCTGTGATCAATTGCAGTACTTTGCGTGTGCGTTGAAACTCTTCGGTGATTTCCGCAAATATTTCGATAAAGGCTTCCTCGTAACCATCTTTAGTTAGCTCGCGCATATAGTGATGGGCGATTTGTAGATCAGTTTTGGCGATCGTCATCTCGACACGGGAAATCGCCGTTTTAAAGAAGGGCCATTTGCTATAGAAATATTGCAATAGTGACAAATGCCCATCGGGATTTTCTTGGAGAAATTCTTCTAGGGCTGCACCGATGCCATACCAAGAGGGCAATAAAAAGCGGCTTTGTGTCCAACTAAATACCCAAGGAATCGCTCTTAAACTGCCGAGATCGCGTTTACCTGCACGACGGGCGGGACGGGAGCTAATTTGTAATTGGCTAATTTCTTCGATCGGCGTAACTTGATGGAAAAATTCCACCAGATCTGGCTGCTCATAAATTAAATGGCGATAAACTTGGCGCGATCGCTTAGAAATTTCTTCCATCGTGTCCAGCCAACAATCGAGGGTATCGGTGCTACTGGGTAATAGGGCAGCTTGAATAACTGCTGTAGCGATCGTTTCGAGGTTATAAAGAGCGATTTCGGGCAAGGAATACTTTGAGGCAAGTACTTCCCCTTGTTCAGTTATTTTGATCCTGCCTTCGATGCTGCGTCCAGGCTGTGCCAAGATTGCCTCATATGTGGGACCACCACCCCGTCCAACGGAGCCACCACGTCCGTGAAACATTCGCAGATCAACTTGATATTTTTGGCAAACATCTTGAAGTGCCCGTTGAGCTTTATAAATTTCCCAGTTACTGCTCAAAAATCCTGAGTCTTTGTTGCTGTCTGAATAGCCAAGCATGACTTCTTGTAGATGATCATGGCTTTCGAGATAGGTGCGATACAGAGGCAGCTCAAATAACTCGGTCATGATTGGCGGCGCACTTTGTAAATCCTCAACTGTTTCAAAGAGGGGCGCAATGCTGAGGGAGCCTTTGCCAGTGGCTGGGTCATAGAGTCCTGCTTCTTTGGCTAGCAGCATGACTTCGAGAATATCGCTAACACTACGATTCATACTGATCACGTAGTTATTGCAGATTGCAATCGAAAATTCCTGTTGCAGCTTTGCCACCATCCGAAATGTTTCAATAATTTCGTTGGTTTTGGCGCTAAAGTTCAATTGGCTGGGAATCATGGGACGACGGGTTTTTAACTCCTCCGTCAGCCAAGTGACTTTTTCAGTTTCACTGAGGGCATCATAGGGTTGGGGCAACAATTGCAATGTTTCGGCAATTTCGGTGATTGTATTGCTATGTTGCGTACTTTCTTGACGAATATCGAGGTGGGCTAAGTGAAAACCATAAACCTCAACCTGACGGATCAGGTTTTCAAGGGGTTTAGGATTGAGTTTGGTTTCGATTAAGCTTGCCTGAATTAGTTTTAATTCGGTAAGGAAGTCATCAACATGGGTATATAAGAGATGCTCTTGCCCCTTGGTAGACAATTCCATTTCCGAGGCTTGCCAACCACTATGGCGCAATTTTTGATTGCGATCGCGCGTTCTTTCGAGTCTGTTTTTGACGTAGGCAAGTTTGAGGCGATAAGGCTCTTGGCGGAACTTGATTGAATACTTTTCGTAAACTTCAGGTAAATGGATCTGATCGTCGCCAAGGGAGTCCAGCAAATCTTGAGAAACATCGCTAAGGCTTTGGGATAGCGACAGTAAACGGCTGAGTCGCTCAATGGACTTAATATATTTGTTTAAAACTAGATTGCGCTGATAGCAAGCGGTTTGCCATGTAACTTCGGGAGTAACGTAAGGATTCCCATCGCGATCGCTACCAACCCATGAGCCAAATTTGCAAAAGTCATAGCTTGGTAACTTTAGTTTAGGAAAAGTAACAGAAATTGCAGAAGCGATGCGATCGTAAAGTACAGGGATCGCATCAAATAAAACTTCCTCAAAATAATGTAGGGTGTAGTCGGCTTCGTCTAAAACCGTAGGCTTAATTTGGTTTAGCTCATCTGTACGCCACCAGAGGCGGATTTCCTCTGCAATTTGGTCTTGTAATGAGGCTGCCTCCCAGTTGAGGGCGATCGCCTGTGGCACGGCTTCATCACCACGAAAACCAATGAGGCGATCGAGTTCCTTGAGCATCTTTGCGATCGTGCGCTGTTTCTCGCGAATGGTATGGCGCACAATTTCCGTTGGGTGGGCGGTAAAGACGAGGCGAATATCAAGATTGTCTAGGATCTTTTGGATTTGACGGGGTGGTACATTTAGCTTTTTAAGTTCAGGGAAAAGCCAGCGAAATGTACCTACAGGATATTCGGCTTCACTATTGATTGGGCTAACGCGATAGATGCTAGTTTGCTCCTGCTCATGATCTTGCTCAACTATATTAATTAGCTGAAAAAATAAGGCAAAGGCGCGAGCAGCTGTAGTAGCTTGATGCAGATCAAGACTTTCGACCACCTTTAAAACCTCTTCGGCAGGGTATTCGGGAGCTTGCCCCTCTGGTGAACACATTGCTCGTAGTTGTCTCAATAAATCAACTAGTTCTTGACCGCTTTCTCTTAATAGGACTGATTCCCACAAATCCTCGACGAGCTTGAGACGATATCGCAGACGAGAATTGGCGGCACGCAGATCGCTCTCAATGTTGACAATCTGTACTAATGACGCTGACAGTGCTGCTGGGGAACTCATCCAACTTTCTCCAAATTTTCTTTCTAGTCCAAAATTGTCCTGCTTTAAGGAGTTTGCTTCTGTTGCTCACTTAGCAATTACAGCACTTTACACTCTGTTGTCGGCAATTTATAAAGCCCACAACCTTACTGAATATGTTTTTTGCTTTTGTGTATGTTTAACAAACACTTGGGCAAATTGCTGTAATAACCTTTGGGCTTACAGAAGCCGAAATCTCATGGCAGGAATCAAACATAAAATCTCTATTGTTTTCTATACCATACCAACCTACCTGTTTTTTAGTTGTAGCCTTTTTTGATAGCGATCGGTTAGTAATTTTTATGAGATCTTTGGTGATCGCTTTAGTTAAAAATATCTGTATTTCTGCAATATTTCTTTACAAAAAGTCCATAATAAAAATAGGTCATGATGTTTTACGTTCTTGAAGTAAAGCTATCGATCAATCAAAAAAAGACGCTAGAACCATTGTTAATCAAGAGAATTCTCGTTGCGGTGTCTCTTGAAGTAGTAGGAGTAGTAATTTAACTCATGTTTGATGTACTAATTGTCGGTGCGGGTATGGTAGGCGCGAGTTTAGCCTGTGCGCTAGGCGATAAGAACTGTGCGGCAAACCGTGATCTGAAAGTGGGGATCATTGAGTCTAATGGTAATTTCTTGCGCGGAGAATTTACCGCTGATGGTCGTGCCAGTGCGATCGCCTATGGATCTAGCCAGATTTGGCAAAATATTGGCGTGTGGGGTGGAATGCAGCGTCGTGGGGTTACACCGATGCATACGATCCAAGTCTCAGAAGGTGATTTGCCCTATCAGGTGCAATTGCGGCGCGAAGATATGGGGCAAGAAGCCTTAGGCTATATTGTCGAAAATTCCGTAACCTTGGCTTCGCTTTGGGAATTTGCGCGGGAATGTAGCAACCTCGAATTAATTTGTCCTGCCAAAATTTTAGATATTGAGGAGGTCACGCATCGCAAGGTCATGCGCGTAAAAATAAGCTCTGACATCGGTGAGCAATACCTCGAAACAAAATTATTAGTGGGAGCCGATGGTGGGCGATCGCTAGTACGTCAATTAGCCAATATTGCGATCGAGCAACGCCCATACGAGCAAACCTGTATCGTCACTACGATTCAGTCAGAAAAGCCCCATCACAATTTTGCCCATGAAAGATTTCAGCCCAGTGGTCCTTTTGCAATTTTGCCACTCGGTAGCGATCGCTCTTGTATCGTCTGGACTGCCACTACTGAGGAAACGCCCCATCTGCTTGCCCTCGATGACTCAACATTTCTCCAAGAGTTAACCAAGCGCTTTGGTCATCCCCTCATGGAAAAGCTCGGCAATGTTAAAGTGATTTCCCGTGAACGCGCCAATTATGTGCCTCGTTGGATGCATAGCCAGACCTATATTCAGCCACGCTTAGCCTTAATTGGTGATGCGGCGCATACCACACACCCGATCGCAGGGCAGGGGATGAATCTCGGTATTCGTGATGTTAATGCTTTGGCGAAGGTCTTAAAAGCTGCTCATCAAAACAAAGAAGATCTCGGCGCGATCGCTGTGTTAAAGCGTTATGAATCCAAACGTAAATGGGATAACCTCGGCGTAATTTTGCTGACTGATATTTCTAATCGCCTATTTTCTAACCATAATTGGTTCTTTAAAGTTTTACGCCGCTTTGGTTTGCTACTGTTGCAAATCTCGCCTCTCAAGCGCATTTTGATGTACTTTATGATGGGCTTACATCAGGTATAAATCAGGTATAGAATTGAGCTGTGAGCCAAGGGAGCTAAACATGACTCAAGAAATAAACAATAGACTGGATCGTGTAGAGAGTGCTTTGATTGCTCTCGCCGAAGAGTCGCGAGTATTGCGTCAAGAATTACGCACTACTAATCAAGAATTACGCGCTACTAATAGTAGTCTTGATAGTCTGATTGAGCATCTTTACACCCAGCGTGATGTGGTTGCCCTTGATGTGGTGGATATCAAAGATGAGTTACATGAACTCAAGGAAGTCACTAAACAGCAAAGTGCAACTGCCGATCGCTATGCAATTTCGGCTCAACTACAAGCGGAAACAGTGAAAATTCAAGCTGAAAATATTCGGATCATGATTGAAGCTTTGAATCTCAAGCAGGCTTAAATAAAAAATTTGATAATTGATAGTTTAGATATTGTTTATAGGAAATAAACCCTGAAGCTAAGCATATTCGCATCGCAAAATTTAAAAATTTCTTGTGGATTTTGAGCTAACTGAACACGCAAAATTAAGGATTAGCGATCACCAAATATCCTTGAATTGGATTGAGATGACTTTACGCGCACCTCAAAAAGTTGAATTAGACTCCAAAGATTCTGATTTGCGACAGCCATTGGTGATTACGACAATAGGGTTTTGCGGGTCATTTATAATGTGAAAGTCACCCCTAATAAAGTTGTCTCAGTATATTTTGATCGAAAATTGCGAGGGAAACTATGAGAGTTGAATATGACCCGATCGCTAATGCTGCTTACATTCGTATGCGAGAAACGAACATTGTAGAGTCAGAAGAAGTGGCTGATGGGGTTATTTGTGACTTTGATGAACAAAACAAGATAGTTGGTGTGGAAATTTTAAGCATTAAGCAAAGATCTCCCACTCAAATTAAAAACATCATTTTTCCTTTCGATGAGCAAGACAAGCAAAATCTCAAGGAGTTATTTAGTATTTTTGCACTCGCTTTTTAGGTAGGAAGTTTGAATATGGCGATCGCAAATTTACTGACTCAATTAACTCCGCAATTAATTACGCCTGAAAACTTTCAGCCCTATGGTCAAGTAATTTTTCCCACTGACGATGGTAAGCAATTTGATGAGAAGGATGCACAGCTATCTTTGGCGGGGATTCCGCGTTTTTATATCATGCACCTTCGCAAAGTTGGTCTGAAATTTCAGAGCTTGGCGCGGCATCAGCAATGTACTCAGTGTCTTGGCTCCCTTGGTGGAAAGGAATGGTTTATGGCAGTGGCTCCAGCTTCTCCACCCGATCAAGTTGATATAGCTCAAATTGCCGCATTTCGGATTACAGGCAATTGTTTCATCAAACTCAATGCTGGTACTTGGCACGCTGGTCCCCTTTTTGCAGATGAATTTATTGATTTTTATAATTTGGAATTACATGACACGAATATCAATGATTATGAGGTCTGTAATTTACGCAAACTTTATAACTTGAGTTTTGAGTTGCAGATTTGTTCTCTTTCTTAGTCAATTTTGATTTGGGAAATTTCAAACTCAGTAAAGACTTTGGCTTGCTCTAGAACTAACTCGGTAGCTAGTGCTTCCATATCAGGCGGATAGCCATATTGACGGAGTAAACGTTTGACAGCAACTTTCATTCTGGCTCTAACGCTTTCTTTGAGATTCCAGTCGATTGAGGCATTTTTACGGATGCGATCGCATAGGACGATCGCTAAGTCTCGCAGTTTATCAACTCCCATAACATCTTGAGCGCTTTGATTTTGGGCTAGGGCATCGTAAAAAGCGAGTTCGTAAGGTTCTAGTTTTAATGCTTCACCTCTGGTTTGGGCGGCTTTAGTATCCTTTGCCATATTCAGCAATTCTTCGAGGATATCGGTAACGCTGATCACTTGGTTACGATAGCGGCGCAGGGCATCTTCGAGGAAGTCGGCAAGTTTACGGCTTTGGACAATGTTGGTACGGCTACTGGCTTTGATTTCATCCTTTAGAAGTTTTTGCAGGAGTTCAACGGCGAGGTTTTGGTGTTCCATGCCTCGCACTTCTGCCATGAATTCATCGGAGATGATTGATATATCAGGGCTTTTTATTCCTGCTTCGTCAAAAATATTAATCACGGCATCGGATACGAGAGCCTGATCGACGACCTGACGGATCGCGGTTTCGATGTCGTGGTTGCTGAGGTTGCCGCCTTCTCCTTCGCCTGTGAGTTTGCGGAGACTGGCTTGGATAGCTTGGAAAAAAGAGATTTTTTCTGAGGCGGCGATCGCTTCGGGATGGGGGACAGCTAGGGAATGAGCTTTAGATAGGGCGCTAAGTTCGGAGAAAAAGCGATCTTTAATTGTGGGATCGGCGACATAGTTGGCGGCGTTTTTGAGGATGTTGAGTTTTTCGCCTGTGCTGCTGTCGAAATAATGCTCATAGGCAAAGTCCGCCATGATTTGTTCGACTATTTCTAGCTTGGCAAGCATTAGCCCGACTGCTACATCTTGATCGAGGGCTAGTGCGCCTTTGCCGCCACTCTGGGAATAGAAGGCGAGAGCTTTTTTGAGTTCGGCGGCGAGTCCGAGATAGTCCACAATTAATCCGCCTGTTTTCTCGAAGAAGACTCGGTTAATACGGGCGATCGCTTGCATGAGGTTATGACTTTTTAGCGGTTTGTCGATATACATGGTGTGAAGGCATGGGGCATCAAAGCCTGTGAGCCACATATCGCAGACTATGACCAGTTCGAGGGAGTTTTCGGGGTCTTTGAGACGTTGGGCTAGGGTTTGACGGTTGGCTTTGCTGGTGTGGTGTTTGACGAGATTTCCTTCATCAGAGGCACTGGCGGTAAAGACAACTTTAATTTTGCCTGTGGTCAGGTCGTCACTGTGCCAGTCGGGACGGAGGTTGACGATCGCATCGTAGAGATTGACGGCAATTCTGCGGGTCATGGTGACGATCATCGCTTTACCTTTGTTGACCTGTTGCCTTGCTTCAAAGTGGGTCACGATATCTTGGGCGATTTGTTGGAGGCGTTGGGTGGAGCCGACGATCGCTTCAATCCTAGTTTGATTAGCTTTGGCTTGTTCCCTCTCCCCTAGCCCCTCTCCCAAAGGGAGAAGGGAATCGAGGTCTTCGTCTAGTTCATCAAGGAGTTGACGACCTGTTTCGTCAAGGTCAACTTTAACAAGGCGGCTTTCGTAATAAATGGGGACGGTTGCACCATCGGCGACGGCTTGGGAGATGTCGTAAATGTCGATGTAGTCGCCAAAAATGGCGGGGGTATTTTTATCGCTTTGTTCGATCGGTGTGCCTGTGAAACCGACAAAGCAAGCATTGGGTAGGGCATCACGAATATATTTGGCGAATCCGTAGCGGGTCGCTTTGCCTGTGATGTTGCCGTTTTCATCTTTGATATCGACTTGTTTGGCGGTGAATCCATACTGGCTACGGTGTGCTTCATCAGCAAGGACGATGATATTGGCGCGATCGCTAATTTTTGGATATGCCCCCCTTTGGTTCCCCCCAGAGGGAGGAAGATCGTTGTCAGGCGGGGAGAATTTCTGAACGGTGGTAAAGATAATCCCGCCTGAGTTGGTGTTGAGCAGTTGACGCACTTGATCGCGATTATCTGCTTGTTGTGGGTCTTGTCTGAGGAGTTGCTGACAACCTGCGAAGGTGTCGAATAGTTGATCGTCGAGGTCATTGCGATCGGTCAGCATTACCACTGTGGGATTATTGAGGTTTGGGTCTAAGACTAGTTTTCCTGCAAGAAATACCATTGATAGAGATTTGCCGCTTCCTTGGGTATGCCAAATTACACCGCCTTTGCGAGGGTTGCCTTCTTGTAAGGACAAATTGCCCTCTCCCCTAGCCCCTCTCCCAGTGGGAGAGGGGGACAAGAGATCTAATAGGTTTTGGAGAACGGTTTCTAGGTTTTGGAAGATTTCTTGGTTGGTGAATCTTAGAACTGTTAGCCCTAATGATTTTAAATATTCGCTACGTTGGCGATCGCGTTGCTGTTGTTCTGGTTGATTGTGAATCTCGCCATCAAGTTCAATTACTAATTTGCGATCGTGACAATAAAAATCAACGATGTAATTACCGATCTGATGTTGTCGCCGAAATTTTAAGCCTAGAAAGCATTTTGCCCTCACAATTTCCCAAAATACTCTTTCCGCAGATGTTTGATTTTTTCGTAATTCTCTGACTTGTTCTAGCAGAGTCGTTACCGCTAATCCTCCTTTGTAACCTAAGTCTTCGATACTTTCTACCCTCTCCCTAAATCCCTCATTTTCCCTCTCCCTAAATCCCTCTCCCAAAGGGCGAGGGACTTTAAGATCTTTCTTGTTCCCCTCCCTTTGGGAGGGGCTAGCGGAGGGAATCTTGGATATTTCAAGTTCAACCCTCTCCCTAAATCCCTCTCCCAAAGGGAGAGGGACTTCCAGACTATTTTTCTTGTCCCCCTCCCTCTGGGAGGGGCTAGGGGAGGGAAATCCACAAGCTTTGATAATCGATTCGACGGCTTTATTGACTGCGTAGTATTGGTGATAGGCGGCGATTTTTTTGATCGTGGTAATGCTGACTATTCCTGTGTTGAGGTCTTCGCTACGAGTTTTTTCAAATACGGTGAAGTGGCGGATCAGGTCTAGGAGGGTTTGTTTGTTGAGTAGTCCTGTGGTCAAGATTTCGATTTCTGCCCTCTCCTTAAGTTCGTGATTTGCCCTCTCCCTAAATCCCTCTCCCAGAGGGAGAGGGACTTCCAGACTCTTGTCCCCCTCCCTCTGGGAGGGGTTAGGGGAGGGAATTTTCCATGCCGAAAAGCGGTTAAAGTCGGCGGTGAGGGAACCTGCACGGGCGGAGAGTCCATCGGATATGACTAGCAGGGCGTTGTAGGTAAATAGGCTAGGGATTTCGCGTTTGTAGGTTTGCAGTTGGTTATAGGCGGCGCGAAGGTTGGCTTTTTCATCGACAGCATTTTTTAGCTCGATGACGACGAGGGGCAATCCGTTAATAAAGATGACCAGATCGGGGCGGCGGTTGTGGTTGTCTTCGATGACGGTAAATTGATTGACTACCAGAAATTCGTTGTTGTCGATGTTGTGCCAGTCGATCAGGTTGACGGGTTCACCTCTGGTTTCTCCGTTTTTCTGATATTCAACGGTGATGCCTTCGGTGAGGTATTTATGGAATATTTCGTTGTTGTTGAGTAGGTCGGAACTGGCAATATTAAAGATTTCCCGTTGGGCTTGGTTGAGGGCATCGGCGGGAATTGTGGGGTTAAGGCGATTAATCGCTTGTTGTAATCGGTCTTTTAAAACTATTTCACCGAAGTTTTCGCGCTCTTGGTCTTTGCCTTCGGGTTGGAGGTCGTAGCCGTGATGGTAGGCATAACCGAGGTCTTGCAAGAGTTGCAGTTGGTATTGTTCGATCTCGTCTTCGGTGAGGGTTGATTTCATAGCAATGGTTAGGCTCTCTGATAAATAAATCGAGCAAAATCAAGGACTTCTTCGCGTTTGGTGTCGGAAAGGTTACTAAAAATAGCGGTAATTTTATCGGTGGGTGTGACCCATTGTTTTGTGGCGATTTGCCAGACGACTATAAATTGTTTGGATGATAGGGCGCATAGTGCGGTAGTTTCGCCACTTTCATTAACAAATTCAACTTCAAAATTATCATCGTCATAGCATTCAACGATTGTGCCTTGATCGCCTACAAATTGTTTTTGTTCTGGCAAGTTAACAAGGATTTCTACAATGTCGAGTAATTCGGGTTTTATCTTGTTCATCGGCTATTCTTTAACGCGGAGTTGACCGCTCATTAGTTTTGGTAATAGAGAATCACGGGTTTTAGCTAGGGTTTGCAATTGATCGAAATTACTTTCTTGTTTTTCCCAAATAGGATTTACAACTTGAGTAAAACTTTTAATAATATTTTTGTCAGGCTTAACTACTAAAGGCTTTTTAAAACCATCTGGTGAAAGCATATTAACAGTTGTTCCATTTGTGTATCCAAGAATTTGTTTTCTAGTTATATGAGATGTAATTAGATAGTAAATATATTGCCTTGAGAAATGAGATGTTTTTAAAGGTACAACTTTAAATAAATGATGAGTCAGGATTGATACATCTTTAAAATATCTAGGGATTCTTGCAGGGAACCCTATTAATTTATGCTTTTCTCCTTGTTCAGTATTTGGGACAATAATATCTCCCGTTTTACATATGTGTCTTTCTTTATAATCGCCATTGTAAAACTTAATTCCATCATGCCGATAGCCTCCACCTTCATATACAGACTTTAAATTGTGCATTGGAATACCTGTTATTGAATCAGCTAAACCTTCGCCCTTATAACTAACACCTTTTTGTATTTCTACTTCCGATTCTAAAGTGCTAACTGCCCAACCTTCAGGGATATCTCCTAACTCAGAGAAAATGATCGCACCACCAGATGATTTATAGGGCTTACCGTCTGCATTGGGAAACTCGAAATCTATAAACCAATGCTTAAAGAGTGTCTGTGCTATTTGCTCCAAAGTCTCATTTTGCCGCCTCAAGTTTTCAATCTTCGCATCAAGACAAGATAAAACATCAGCAATTTGTTTTTGTTCTTCAAGTGGTGGCTCTAATATTGGTAAATTAGAAACGTCTCCTAGATTCAAAGTAGCTTGTACAGTTGTATTGCAGTGACTATTTATATACTGTTTTACTTGAATAGATTGAAGCCAGTATTTCAGCCAGTATATATATATGTTCTTTTGATCTATTGGTAAAACACCTACAGCACGAGCAACATTCCAATTTTTATAATGAGAATCAACTATCGCAATCTCTCCCACATTTCCTACTAAAGTTATTAAGATTTCATTACCTTCAAGACGACTTCTTTTATACTTTGATTCAATATCAGTAGAGACATGTAATACTTCATCTGTTATGATTCTCCCGCCTTTTATATTATTAACTCTTATAATTGGTATGCCTTCAGGATCATGAAAACCAGGTTGAACTACACCGTAACAAACTCCTCGTTCTTGTCTAATAAAATTACTTAAATTATATACATTCCAATCTTCGGGAATTAAACCTACTTCTGAATCTTTCCACTCACTCATAACTCACCTTTACTATTTCCTTAAAACCCAAAACAAAAAACTTTAAACTCAGCGATTATTTACCCTCTCCCCTAGCCCCTCTCCCAGAGGGCGAGGGGGACAAGAAAAGCCAAGAAAAAATAAATTACTCCCCTTCTCCCTTTGGGAGAGGGGGCAGGGGGGAGAGGGCAGATCATAACAAAATACAATCCCGCAAAACGCGATCGCGAATCCTCTCCTTTAGTCCTGTTTCCGTCACCACATCCACCTTACGCCCCAACAAATCCTCTAAATCATGGATTAACCCCACAGGAAACCAAGACGAAATCTTATTGATATCGTAATTAATCAAAAAATCAATATCACTATTCTCCGTCTCTTCACCCCTAGCCACCGAGCCAAACACCCGCACATTAAACGCCCCATGCTTTGCAGCGATTTCTAAAATCTCCTCGCGTCTTTCCTGTAACAATTGCTTGAGTTTTTTCTCCTGATTAACCGCAATACTCATAACTCAACCTCCCGATCCTTCAAAACTTGATTACAAATACTCGCGAGTTTCATAAAGCGATCGCCTCCGCTAACACCCGATCCTTAATGAAATAATGCAGACACTTAGCAGACACCACATCCACTTTTTTACCTAGCAAATTCTCCAAATCTCCAATCAAACCCGCAGGAAACCAAGGCGAAATTTTCTTGATGTCGTAATCAATCAAAAAATCAACACCACTATTTTCTGTTTCCTCACTCCTAGCGACTGAGCCAAACACCCGCACATTAAACGCCCCATGCTTTGCGGCAATTGCTAAAATCTCCTCGCACCTTTCCTGCAACAACTGCTTGAGTTTTTTCTCCTGATTAATAGCAATAGTCACGACTCAACCTCCCAGTCCTCATATAGCAACCCATCCACACGGCTAAACTCGCCTATGTTATGAGTTACCAAAACTAAATTATTTGCAATCGCGATCGCCGCAATTTGTACATCATAAACACCAATTGGCGTACCTTTTTTGTTCAAATCAGAGCGAATTCGCCCACAAATACTGGCTGCCCGACCATCAAAAGGTAAACTCACAAATTCATCGAAAAATATCTTTAAACTTGCTAAGTTCTTATCTGTATTGCGACTTTTATAAGCCCCATAATAAAGCTCAAACTTTACAACATCGCATAGAAATACATCATTTGACGACAGCACACTTAAACGATAAAAAATCTGATTATTACTAGAATTAAGATACCGAATACAAGCATTAGTATCTAACAAATAACTTATAACAAAGGCTCCCGTTCTTGATACTCTGGTTGAGCTTCTCGGACTAATGGCTCTCCCACCCAACTTCCACAAGTTTGCTCAAAGAATCCAGCCGACCATCCTCGATTTTTAGGCGTAACTATTGGCTCATTTTCAGTTGCACTTTCTAAAATTGCCGCAATTTCTGCTTCTAGTGATCGTTGATGCCTCTGGGCGAGATGCCTCAACTTTTCTACAACAACAGGCTTAACCGTCTCTAAAATAATTTGACTCATAATTAAACACCTCAAAAATCAATATTGCGATCGCTTACAACAAACCCAACTTTAGCTAACTGCTTTTTAATCTCCTCATCTAAAAGCTGACCCTCGCGCATCTGCTCACCTAAAGCCATTGTAAGCGCACTCATTCTGTCCTCAAAACTTACATCATCCTCCACCTCATCAGGAATCCCCACATATCGCCCTGGAGTCAAAACAAAATTATGCTTTTCAATATCTGCAAGAGTTGCTGACTTGCAAAACCCCTTAATATCGCGGTAAATTTCCCTCTCCCTAAATCCCTCTCCCAGAGGGCGAGGGACTTCTAGACTATTCTTGTCCCCCTCCCTCTGGGAGGGGCTAGGGGAGGGAATCCGCTTCCACTCATGATAAGTATCCGCAATCCGCTTAATCTCCTCATCCGTAAACGCCCGACTACTGCGATTGACCATATAGCCAAGCTCAGAGGCATCAATAAACAACACCTCACCCTTGCGATCGCGGTTCTTATTCCCATTCTTATACCGACTCAAAAACCACAAGCAAGCAGGAATCCCCGTATTGTAAAAAAGCTGCGTCGGCAACATCACAATACAATCCACCAAATCTTGCAGCACTAAAGCCTTACGAATCTCCCCCTCACCACTGGTATTCGACGACAGCGAACCATTAGACAACACAAAACCCGCCGAACCAGTCGGTGCGAGATGAAAAATGAAATGTGATACCCAAGCAAAATTAGCATTGCCAACAGGGGGGACAAGGACTGAATCACCTTGTTTTAGCCAACGTCCATCTTTACGTAACTGCTCACCGCCCCAATCACTGTCATTAAACGGAGGATTGGCGATCACAAAATCCGCCTTCAGGTCTTTATGGGCATCATTTAAAAATGACCCTTCAGGATTCCACTTGATATTTGAGCCATCAATCCCCCGCAAAGCCAAATTCATTCGGCAGAGCTTATAGGTTGTCTCGTTGCTCTCCTGACCATAGATCGAGAGACTATCCAAACGCCCCTGATGATTTTGGACAAACTTCTCACTCTGGACAAACATCCCCCCCGAACCACAGCAAGGGTCAAACACCCGCCCATTGTAAGGCTCTAAAATCTCCACCAATAACCGCACAATACTTTCAGGCGTATAGAACTGTCCCCCCTTCTTACCTTCGGCAAGCGCAAACTGTCCCAAAAAGTACTCATAGACCCGCCCCAAAACATCCTGAGCCTGTGCCTCTGCATCCCCTAGCGTTATCGAACCAATCAAATCGATTAACCCACCCAAAGATTTCTGGTCTAACTTTTGCTGACCATAAACCTTTGGCAAAATCCCCTTAAGCCGCTTCGCATTTTCCCGCTCGATCGCTTCCATCGCCAAATCGACAGTTTTACCAATATCAGGCTGTTTCGCCTGTCCTTGCAGGTATGACCACCGCGCCTCAACAGGCACAAAGAACACATTCTCCGCCGAGTACTCATCCCGATCCTCTGGATCGGCTCCTGCATAGTCCCCCTCACCCGCAATCAGCTTTTGGTGCAGCACCTCAAAGGCATCAGAAATATATTTGAGGAAAATTAGCCCTAAAACAATGTGCTTATATTCCGCCGCATCTATATTTTTTCGCAGCTTATCCGCAGTTTTCCACAACTTCTGCTCAAAGGAATCCGAGTTATTTTGCTTATCTGCTGCGATCGCCATCTTGTGTCAATTCTATACTTCTTGAAATTATCAGTATAAGTGGAATTTCCTTCTGACCTTGACAAATTAATTTTTTGTTTTCAGCGATCGCGAAAAATCGTGGTTAAAATAGCATCACGAAATATCGCCTTGCTTTTAAACACACAAGTCCCCACGCAACCGTGAAACTCCTCCAAATTTTTCAAGCCTTCCCCTTTTTCGATCGCACTGTCGATAAATGGGCAACAGAAGCTCGCCTCCTGCGATGGCTGACGTTTTTGTGGCTATTTGCAGGATTAGCTGTGCTTTTCTCGGCATCCTATCCTGTTGCGGATATTGCCTTCAAGGATGGCACGCTATATTTCAAATATCAATTGGCTTGGGCAGTGATCGGCTTATTGATTTTTAATGGGATTGTGCATTTGCCATTACGGTTCATGCTCAAAATTAGCCCGATCTTCTTATTTATTATTCTCGCTTTGCTATATGCAACGCATATTCCGGGATTAGGAACCACACGCAACGCAGCGACAAGATGGCTATCAGTGGGGTCAAGCTCATTTTTGCTGCAACCATCGGAGTTAATTAAGCCATTTTTGATTTTGCAAGCCGCCCAACTCTTCGGCAACTGGAATCGTACCCATTGGAAAACTAGGACTTTTTGGTTGGCGATCTTTCTGTTGGTCTTAGGCGGTATTTTGATGCAGCCCAGTTTGAGTGTAACTGCGCTTTGTGGTATTACGCTATGGTTGATTGCTTTAGGAGCAGGATTGCCGAGTCTTCAGATGTTTGGGACGGCAGCTTTAGGTACTTGTGTAGCTGTGGCAAGTGTGACGTTTCGGGAATATCAACGACGAAGGATTATGTCCTTTCTTGATCCTTGGCAAGATCAAGCGGGTGATGGCTATCAACTGACTCAAAGTTTAATGGCGATCGGTTCAGGTGGTCTGTGGGGCAGCGGTTTTGGGCTGTCACAACAAAAGCTATTTCTCCCAATTCAATATACAGACTTTATCTTCGCTATTTTTGCCGAAGAATTTGGCTTGTTTGGTGGGATTTGTTTGTTGATGTTGGTCATGATTTACGGCACGATTGGTTTGTCAGTGACCTATAAATGTAAAGATCCTGTCATTCGCTTAGTTGCCCTTGGCTCCACGTCTTTAATAGTGGTGCAGTCAATTCTGAATGTGGGTGTGGCAACTGGGGTGTTACCAACCACGGGATTGCCATTTCCTTTTTTGAGCTATGGTGGTAGCTCAACCCTATCTTGTTTATTTATTGCAGGGTTACTAATTCGCTCAGCGCGGGAAATGTCGTCAGCAGAAGTCATTCCGATCGCCAGAGGGAAAGGTGGTAATGATCTCAAAAATAAACGTCAGGATAAGCTTGGTACAAGAAGGCAGTTTTCATGAATAGAAAAGACTCTCAATAGATCAGAAAGGCGGCGCAATGCGCCGCCTTTCTGATCGCTATACAATATTTCTCTGAATGCTACTTTAGCTACCTTAATTGATGTCTCAACCCGATCTGAATTCGACTGCTGGCTATTTAACACTTTTGCGTAATCGTCAATTTTTAGCACTGTGGATCGCGCAAATCCTGTCACAACTGGTCGATAAAATTGTGCTGATCTTACTAATCGCGATCGCTGTTTCTAGTGATTACAAAGATTACCCTGTACCTGTAAATACCCGTGAGTCATTGATCATGATTGCCATGACTTTGCCTGCGGTGTTTTTAGGCTCGATCGCAGGAATTTTTGTGGATTGGCATCCTAAACGTGAGGTGATGATTTTATGTAACTTTCTGCGGGGGGCTTGTATTTTTGTGATTCCCTTTCTGCCCCATTCACTGATGGTGCTTTTGTTAATTACATTTATTATTTCTACGCTCACCAACTTTTTTGCCCCTGCCGAACAGTCGGCAATTCCCTTGATTGTGCCGAAGTCTGATCTATTGCCTGCCAATGCTCTATTTACGATCACGATGGTGGGTTCGTTAATTGTGGGCTTTGCGATCGGTTCACCATTGTTGACATGGACGATGCATCTTGTTCCTAGTGCTAGGGAATATAGTCGAGAACTTTTGCTTGGTTCTATCTATATTGTGTCGGGACTCATTTTACTTATATTGCCTAAGGATGAAATAATCGAGCCGAAAAAAGAAGGCGTAGGGATTTGGTCTGATTTGAAAGACGGATTTAAGTATGTGAAGCACAATCATTTGATAGGAGGAGCAATGGTGCAATTAGTGCTGTTATATGCGGTGCTAGGAACTATGCAAAAACTATCACTGAACTTAGCAGAGGTGGTGACTAATAATCGCGATGATTTTGGTTTCTTTATTGCTTCGGTGGGTGTGGGCTTAGCAATTGGTGCGTTTATTTTGGGGCAGTTTGGCGATCGCTTTGCCCATCGACCCTTGCCCTTTGTGGGTTTTATCGGGATGGCGATCGGGCTATTGATGTTTGCTTTTGTATCTAACGTATGGGTTGGGCTAGCTGTTGGCGGTTTTATTGGTATTCATGGGGCAATGATTGCGATTCCTATGCAAACGGCAATCCAAGAACATACACCCGAAAATATGCGGGGCAAAGTATTTGGTTTATTAAATAATGGCGAAAATATTGCGGCGAGTTTACCCCTTGCTCTAATTGCGATCGCCCTTGATATTGCCACCAGTACATTTGGGGGGCGAGAGAAAGGATTTTTGGGGTTTCAGATTGTCTTAATTGCCTTTAGTGTGATTGTGCTTGCCCTTGGGACATGGGCTTGGAATCGCACTAAAAAAGCATTACAAAAAGTTCTATAAATAAAAAAGGGCGCTCAGCGCCCTTTTTTATTTACTTAGCGATCGCCTCTTGGACGATTTGTGCTAGTTCACCGCGATTATTGAGTTCCATCACGATGTCACAACCGCCGATAAACTCGCCATCAATATACACTTGAGGGAAGGTTGGCCAACTGGAAAATTCCTTTAGCCCTTGGCGCAAATCGTTATCTTCCAAAATGTTGGCAGACTCATAGGGTTGTCCCAAGGAATTAAATACTTGGACAACTGCGGCAGAGAATCCACATTGGGGCTGTTGAGGCGTGCCTTTGATGTAAAGAAAGATTTTGTTGTTTTTGATCTGGCTTTCGATTTTAGTTTGCAAAATAGGGCTAAGCATATTAATGGGATTTAAGTCTGATGTTAATTAATGTACTACTGTTACTATAGCAACCTCCAAAAATAAGAGATGCATTGTATTTCTTATTTTTGATTAAACATCATGCTTTGCGCGCCAAACTGGGTAATCAGATCGAGGTGCTCTGAGACATTCCTCGACGACTTCGGCAACATTACGCCATGTAATGTCATCTCGTTGGAGCAGCTCTCGTAGTTGCACTAAAGTATCTTCGAGTTCTAGATTAAACTTCTCAAAAGGTAATGGTGATAAAGCTCTCTCAGGGGCTTGAATTACTTTTACTAAAGCCTCTTTGACGATACTGATAATTTGATTGGTCATCTCCGACTTGACTCTTTGGCGCAAATTTTGTAAGCCACGGCGACTAGTTGCATACATGGGAGGTAGCCGATTGAGTACGTAGGCTGACACGTCATCAATACTGATTTTTTTCTGTGCTACTTCATCAAGACGTTGGACACGACGCTCAACGATCGCCGCTACCAAACTTTCGAGAATATTGCTATACCGATATACGGTTCCTGACATATAGGACTCGAAATCTCTAATTTCGGCTGAGATATCTTGATCAGTTTTAGTAGATTTTTCTCTATTCGATGAACTGTTACCTAATAGGTTATTTGTTGTGCGCCGCCGAACTGCATAGCTACGGGCTAATAGGGAATTACGACGATCTAAGCTGATATATGAGCCACCAGATAAGCTCTGGTAATAACCAGCATCTAAAGCATCTCTCACAATATCAGGAACATCTTTCCATTTGAGATAGTCTTTATTAAATAGCTTTCTTAATTTAAATAGCGATCGCGCTTGACTGATGAGTTCATGGGCAGGTATCGGGTCATTCTGCCTTAGAACATCGCTTTGTGTGCTCAGAAATCCATTGCGGACAGTCTTAGTAATTGCTGCCCCTAGTTCATGCTCAGCTTTTTTTCGCTGTTGTACCCAGCCGCGCTGAGTAGTTGCGTACATTGGCGGTAAGCGATTTAGGGTATAGGCTATTACTTCGCTAAGATCGACACGTTTTTTTACATCAGCACCGAGTCGTTTGTATTGTGCTTCTGCTTCTTCGATAACTAGCTCTTCTAGGGCATTTCTACAACTACTCATATGAGACCCGTTTGTTGGGAGGATTAATATGCTAGGAATTAGCTTAATCTAACCCCATAAAGCCTTAGATATTAGCATAAAAATCTATTTTCGTATTGTCACCATTCCCATTCAAGCTAGTTTTGACATCTTGCATAAGTCTATAGCTATCTGAACTATAGCAATCTTAAATGATTGGTAGTGCTAAATAGGTAAGGATGGGCGGCGCGAAGCGCCGCCCATCCTTATGGAAATGAACCCCCAAAGGAGTTCGCTTCTATAAACCCAAAAATCTACAAATGATTTAGAACTGCTTAGGACTTATGCAATGCTAATGAATTTACTGGTTTTTGAGTTGATGTGGCGTGGGCTTTGCCCACGCCACATCAACTCGATGCGTAAGTCCTAACGGCTATAGGCATGATCACAGAAAAAAATAACCGATGCTTTGGGGAGCATCGGAGTAGTATCCAAAAGAATTGGGGTCTTAAGTACAGCGCTTTGCGCTTCCTCAAAACCCAGATAAATTGTGAAAAAGCTTGCGAAGCAAGCTTTTTCACAATTTATCTGTACTACACAAACTCTAAATAGGCTGTAACGTGAGTTCGGGATAATTTGAAATGGTCTTTGAGATAGGGTTTGCGAGCAAACCCTATCTCAAAGACAAAAAGTAAAACCCTTGCTTAGCAAGGGTTTTACTTTTTGTCTGTTAAAATTTGTCAGCTTAACCCGAACTGACGTTAAGTAAATTTTGGGGACTTGACAAGAAAAAAGTATCACCGAGTTGTTGGCTTCGACTTCGCTCAGCCAACATTGACTGAGTGCAGTCGAAGCCGTAGTTACTCTAAATTGCAAGTCCCTTAGAAGCCTAAAAATCGTTAATTACGGTATCTGGAATGATTGTTTTGGATAAACCTGCGATCGCTCTAAGATTTTGACAACGAATTAATTCTGTAAATTCGGGTGTATTGCGTCCAATTAAACGAGCAAATGCAGGAATTGCTTCTAATAATACCTCGGCAGCTTCTTCCTCTCGATAACCACGTTTTTGGGCAACTTCGATCGCCTCCTTATCAGCATCTACGCGCATTTGGGAGCTTTTGTTACTTCGTAAAATCTGATTGATGCCAATTGTCCCTAGCAAAAAGGCGATCGCAATGCCTGTAACATCTCCCTGCACCACTTCGGCAATCCCACCTACTATAGAGACTGCGGCAATACCTTGATATGTACCTATTTGCAGCCATTTGGTTTTTTGTCGCCAGCTAATCTCATGCAAAAACAATAAATCGCGCTGAGGCTCAGGCAATTGTCTCCATAGACGAAAATTGATATTGATTTGAGTTCCTTTTTGCCAAGGTAAAATGGCTAGGCTAGAGAGTGGCTCAGATTGCTCAGGCTTGGATTTAATTGCTGTATACATCCGCCAAGACGCAGGCATCAAATCTCGCAAACGAGCAATTTCTTCGTTAATGTTCATAATACAATTGAGCTTCCTCCTTCAACTTCGCAACCCATGAGCAATATTTTAACCATCGCCGATGCTGAGCGTATTCTGTGGGAACTAAGCGACTTAGATCCAGAAACGGCAACTTCAGAGCGTCGATCGCAAATTCGCGAAGCCTTAGATTATTTAACTAAACAAGCCGATTATCACATTTTTGGGATCTGTGCTGATACCACCCAAGAAGCGTTGCAATCTTTGCAACACTATGCAGCGCATTTTCGCTATGAGTTACCTGAAAACACTGACTTAACAGCGATCGCTGATGGCGTATATCTCAAATATAATCCCCGTAGTCGTCGCTATCATATTGATAACTACAAAGGGACTTATCGCGGCGTATTGCTTTCTTTGCACACTGATTTTACCGATGGCTATAGCGGCACTCACGGACATTTTCCGTTAGATCTCTTTTAATAAAAAAAGCAGCGCAATGCGCCGCTTTTTTTATTAAAAATTCATTAGAAAACTTCCTGTGTAAAAGTGCCATGCAATCCATAGGGGACATGATGCTTTAAATGCAAAGTTGCTACAGGTTTTCCAGAAATATTCTGAGCATCAAGGATGACTAGATCCGAACGGTTATGTTCGGCATTAAAAATTAAAGTCAATACCCAGCCATCATCTTCCGCGCTAGTTGCAACGCGATTGCGTGGTACAAAAATTGGCTCACTGATAAAACCGCGTGGTGCAAAGCTATGAAATTCTTGCTTGCCATTGGTCATATCGATTTTGGCGATCGCTTGCAAAGGTGCATTACCTGATTCCTTGGCGATCGCCCCGATATAGGCATAGCGATATTCTTGTCCCATACAACGGGGATGTACCACAGGAAATTCGCAAGAACGCTCTAAGATTAATTCTCGTTTTACCGTGCCAAGTTTGGGGTTAATCGTAAAGCGCCATAGCTGACCTGCCACAACCTGATCAAAATTAATATCTCGAAAATCTGTATTTGGTTCCAACTTGGGGTAATCGGGATAGCATACCGAATCCACAATAATTTCATCATCCTGTTCATAAGCATTGCAGTGATGAAATACAAAACAAGGATCGGTTTCTAAGGTTTGTAAGTTGCCTTGGCGATCAATCAGCAAAAATTGGCTCGGTGTATTGGGCTTTAACTCAATACATTCTCCTGCGGTTGCTAGTCCCAAAATAAATGGCAAAGGCTTAAAGGATACAGGATTCTGCATAAAAATCCGATAATTAGGCGTATAGGCAAAATCATGCAAGAAACAAAATCCCGATACCTCTACCTGAGATTCTGTCGATAACTCACCGCGATCGCTTACCCGATAAATCGAAATTTTAGACTTTGGACCTGGTTGTACTCCAAATCCCCATAGATCCCCTGTGCGATCATCTTTACGAGGATGGGCTGTAAAAACCTCCCTCGCCCCCAACTTACCGCCAAAATTTTCTAACCCTACCGTGTCTAAATTTTTAGGATTGAGAGAGTAAGGATGTGCTGCTTCCCATAAAGCTAGTAACTTACCGCCCTGATAAACCACATTGGTATTAGCGACATTTTTATTTCGCAAATCAAAAATATTGTTCAGCCAGCCCCCAGCCTTTTGTGTTCCAAATACGCCCCGATATAAAATTTTCCCTGCTTTCTGCTCTGCTAAAAATTCAGGAGTTTTTACAAATTGATTTGTAAAATGGGCCTTGCCATCTTTAAAGGCGATCGCGCAGATCATCCCATCACCATCAAAGGGATGCCCATACTTCTGACCATTAATATCCAGTTGTCCGGGACCATTCCGAAATAAAGTACCTTCAAGCTCCAAAGGTATTTGCCCTTCAACTTCATCAATCCAATAAGCTTGCTCAGTTTTTAGAGACTCATATCCCTTTAGCCAGTCTTGACGCGAAAATGTAGGAGATGTCGCCTGAACCATAAATTTTTATAAGTAACTAAAAAATAGCTTTTTAGCTATTGTAACAATTTCGTCACAATTGTGACCCTCTAGCTTCTATGTAGATAGGCATAAGTTGTTACATTACAGACTGTTTTTAGAACTCAAACCCAATCATATGGTTGCGATCCAACCATTGATTGGGTTTGTTGAAGAAAGCATAAATGTTTTAGGGCATCAGACTATTGTGTCAGTGCCCCCTATCTAAGGACTAAACATTCACGAATTGGTGGGTGGTTTAGAAATATCCTTTAGCGATCGCCCCATTTCTTGCTCTGTCTCACTCAAAGACCATCGGTAAGATACCTCAATTCCGTGATATTCGCAGATATCCTCAACCTGCTTCTGTAGAGCAAAAGCCTTGCGTAAATTAATAATCGCCGCTTGTAAATGCTCTTTAGAGACATTTAGCTTTGCCCCTAAATGGGGATGCTTCATCTCGTTGTGTAGTGCAGGCAAGGTCTGACGCTCTAGCAACTGAAGCAGAAGTTCATAGTGGATATGAGATGGGACAGGAAGTGAACTCACAGATACCTCGATCAATGCAAAACCAAAGTTAAAACTTGATAAAACTTGAATGTATATTTAGTTGGGGTTTGAGGAGCTACTATACCAAGTCTCTCAGAAACTATTTGAAAGGCTTCGCGTCAAGCTCGACATTGTTTAAGACTGAAACAACAAAACTCACAATAAATTGTAGAGGATAAATTAGTATGTTGCCTTTAATGAGATTCTCCAAGATATCTATGGGAATTACATTGCTGTTCACCTTGGGCTTACCACAAATTCTCTCATCCTTTGAACCAGCGATCTCCCAACCTCTTACCATATCTAGTGCCAACGCGCTGCAAATTGCTCAAGCCAATCAAGTCATATTCATTGCCCCTAATGGCTTAGATACTAATTCAGGGGCTTCTGCTAATCAACCGTTGCGCTCAATTACTGCTGCTATCAAAAAAAACCTAGGAGTTGGCACAATTATTCAACTTGCTGATGGCAAGTACACGACCGAAACAGGCGAAAAATTTCCTATAAAGCTTCCTACAGGAGTAATTCTCCGTGGCAATCCTAGCAATCAAGGCAAAGACATCATCATTTTGGGTGGTGGACGTTTCATTAGCCCCACATTTGCTCGCCAAGATATAGCGGTACTTGCTAGTGACAACTCCCGTATTGAAGGTGTCACGATCACCAATTCCAATACGAGGGGCTATGGACTTTGGGTTGAATCTGCCAAAAATGTCACTATTACCAACAACACATTTGTAAAATCCAATCACGATGGCGTTTTTTTGACAGGTAGTGCTACTGCTGACGTTATTAGCAATATCTTCATCCAAAACGGGGCAAATGGTATCTCTGCGTTGGGTACAAGCTCAGGTAAGGTTCAGAATAATACTTTCTATAACACTGGCTTTGGCTTAGCGATCGGTCAAAAATCTCAAGTAGCAGTCCTCGCTAACCGCATTATCAATAATCGTGGTGGCATTGTTGTTTCTAACCTCTCAACCCCAACTTTTCGCAATAACCTAATTGCCAACAACCAAGAAAATGGTTTAGTAGTTCTCAAAGATCGCAAAGGTCAGCCCATAGTAGACCTCGGCACAAATACTAGCCTTGGTCAAAATATTTTTCAAAACAATAAACAATTCGATATCAACAATGCGTCTGGTGTAAAGCTAATTGCGATCGGTAACCAAGCCGATCCTAAACGTACTCAAGGAGCGATCGAGCTAGTTGTCCCCAAAACTCCACTAACTTCCCCAGTTACCCCTGATCCAGTTATACCTGTTGAGCCACCGAAAACCTTGCCCCCATCAACTACTAAGACCCCAGCCCCATCGCCAAACACTAAACCATCCCAACCACCAGCCATAAAACCAACTACACCGCAAACAACCAAGCCTCCAACCCCTGCCGCACCAGTTGTAAAACCGACTACACCACAAACAACTAAGCCATCGCCCACAGCAAATCCCGTAAATGCTGCTCCTTCTAAAAAATAATCCCTTCAATACCTTATGTATTGGGATATTTGGGAGCTTATTAAAAAGGATTAAAAAAAACTTGAGCAAAGTAGTTGACAAAGGGAAGAGGAGGTGGGTATATTAATAAAGCGCTGAAGGGA